>Ga0078972_1000319_pt1 | contig 200464 bp, 173 predicted proteins | sample YelNatPaOPGAMG01_FD_67568 | JGI IMG/M metagenome (GOLD analysis project Ga0078972, IMG submission 67568) | Hot spring thermophilic microbial communities from Obsidian Pool, Yellowstone National Park, USA - OP-RAMG-01 (SPADES assembly) (version 2) | ecosystem: Environmental > Aquatic > Thermal...
ATAGTGAAGATAGGGAACACGACGGTAACACGAACACTGAACATAGTGAAATAAGAGCGTACGAACAAAGATAGAGCGCAGCAGGCAGGCGGCTTTGCCGCCTGCTTGTTTTTTTGGGAAAGAGCATAATGTATGATAAAAAAATTGAATCTGAAAAAATCGTAAATTCGTGTTTGTTTTGCTTGCATAAATGAAATTGTTATTATTAGTCAACGGAAACGCAAAAAGGATTTTCGAAGCCCAGTCGATGAAGCAGGAGGACTTCGAAATAATCAAGATAAACGAGAAAATGCTTGCAAAACCACGAAAAATGTTAAACTATCTCCGCCAGAACCATTCTGAAATCTATTTTGGATGTTTATCTATTGAATTCCAAAGGTTTATACCTTTTATGTTGATATACATTTTATTAAGCAAGCCAAAAAAAGGTGGCATTATTGACGAAGAAGGAGCAAAAGTTAAGTTCAATGCAATCAAGACAATTCTAATCACTATTCCATTGTTAATAGTTGAAGCTGTAGGAAGCTTTTTCATTGTTGTCTATTCGTTCATATACTACTTTGTATGGAGAAAATGGAAGATAAAAAGTTAAGAGCACTGTTCTGGAGGATAGACTACACAGGAGCCTTGGTTGATGGTGGTGTTAGTACTACTGTAAGAAGTTTGATAAAAGAAATATTAAAAGAAAGACACGATGTTTTTTACTTTTCTGGAAGCAGAGCAAAATTACCTTCGAATGTAAAAATATATTATTTCCCATTTAATCGATTTTACCGAAATTTCCCCGAAATTTTTGCTTTGAACTACAATTTTCTTTCTTTTAAATTTGCTAAAAAAGTTTTGCCCCAAATCCAACCCATAAATTTTATCTATCATCCTGTGCACGATTTCAACTTTTCTGCTGGAATGCTGAAAAGGGAATATGGAATTCCATTGTTTCTGCAAGCAGATGGCGTTCAGTATTGGATAAAAAGGAATTGGGGCAAACTTTACTTTTCAAAATTGGTGCTTTGGGCAGAAGAAATTCTTTGGGCTTTATCCGATAAAATCTTCACCTTTTCAACACAATTAAAAAATTTATTAATAGAATTTGGAGCTCCGGGCGAAAAAATTTGCATTAATCCTTGCGGTTTCGACCCGGAAATTTTTCACCCTCAAATCGATGCTCGTGGTTTAAAAGAAACCCTTGGGCTCGAAGGAAAATTTATTATTGGCTTTTCAGGTACTTTCGAACTTTACCATGGTATTTCTTTCCTTGCAAAATCGATTAAAATGGTAGTTCGTCGAATTCCGCAAGCTGTGTTCCTCTTTGTGGGCGATGGTTCATTTCGTGCACAACTCGACGAAATCGTGAAACAGGACAATGTGCAGAAAAATACCATTATAACTGGCTTCTTGCCTTTCGAAGAAGTACCCAAATACCTTTCGATTTGCGATGTCCTTGTTTCCCCAGGAATCAACAACCCTGACGGAACAGAATTTTTCAATAGCCCGATTAAGAATTTCGAGTATATGGGTTTAAAGAAACCAATCGTAGCAACTGCAGTAGGTCAACAAAAAGAAATTTTCAAAGACCGATGGAATGCATTGCTTGTAGAAGAAAAGAACCCAGAAGCCATTGCCGAAGCAATTTGGGAATTATATCGAAATCCTGAGCTTGCCCAAACTATTGCCACAAACGCATATCAGGATGGTATCGCCAAGCATACTTGGGCACATCGTGCTAAAACTTTGCTCGACGCTTATTTCAGCCTCATCAAAAAATAAGAACTCATTTTTTCCGTTTCTAATTTTTAAATTTTGGAGGGACTATGGACTTGAATTTTTCTCCACAAACACTATATCGCCTTCCTTGGAATCTTGCCGACAATGCTATTTCGTGGTTAGAACCTACTTATGCTTGTAATCTTTACTGCGACGGCTGTTACAGGGAAAACCGAAAATCGAGCCACAAACCATTGAGCGAAATTGAGCGTGAGCTCGACCTTTTCGCTCGCTTGCGAAAAACCGATAGCGTCTCGATTGCCGGAGGCGACCCTTTAATGCATCCTCAAATTGTCGAAATTGTGCGAATGATTAGACAACGCGGATGGAAACCTATTATTAACACAAATGGTCAAGCACTAACCGAAGATTTACTTTTAAAACTGAAAGAAGCAGGTGTTTGGGGCTTTACATTCCATATCGACAGCTTTCAAGGTCGTCCTCATTGGAAAGGTAAAACCGAAGTCGAATTAAACGAACTTCGCCTGCATTATGCTAAAATGCTCGCAAAGGTTGGGGGAATTACTTGCTCATTTAATGCAACTATTTACCCCGAAACAATTAAATATGTTCCTGAACTGGTGAAATGGGCTCAAGAACATATTGATATTGTTCATATTATGGTATTTATCATTTACAGAATCGCAACACTCGAAGGTCTATACGATTATTACATTGGTGACCAAAAAGTTGATTTTGGAAATATTACATATGTCAAAGAAACCGAAACCAGACGCACCGACGTTAAGTCCCAAGAAATTGTAGAAGAAATTCGAAAGGCATATCCCAACTTTATGCCTTGTGCCTTTTTAAATGGAACCCATCTCCCCGACTCTTACAAATGGCTCCTCACTGGAAGAATAGGAAATAAACACCAGATTTTTGGTTACGTCGGACCACGTTTTATGGAATTGGTTCAAACAATCAAACACTTTTTCACTGGAACCTACTTGGCTTACGCAAAACCCAGCGCTCAAAAATTGGGACGATTATATTTCCTACTTTCTCCCTTTGACCGAGGAATAAGAGAAGCAGCGAAAAACTACTTCCGTTCGTTCTTCGCCAATCCCAAAGCATTTTTCAGCCGTGTTCATTATCAATCGATTATGATTATTCAGCCAATCGATATCTTGCCCGATGGCGAAACCAATATGTGCGATGGATGCCCCGATATTACTGTTTGGAAAGACCGCTTGGTTTGGTCCTGTCGTTTGGAAGAGCAATTAAAATGGGGGCAACAGGCTCGCGTAGTTCCAAAAGCAAAGCCGAAAGAATTAGTTGAACTCGAAGTGCTTGAAAATTCAAATTCCAAATAGAAAATTTTACAGCAAGTCTAAACATCCACTGACTTGCTATTGCTGAATTAAATTGCAACCTTCCGAAGTTTTTTGAGCTTCGGAAGGTTTTCATTTTTGCAATGATTATGCTTATTGTAAATCACCCATTGTCTATTCCGGAGCATTCAGTAGTAACCCGAAAACCCTCCAACTCAGGTTCTTCCAAAAAAGGAATTGCATCCCATTATACATAAAGACATCCAATGTTTTTAAAACATCGGATGTCTGCTATTTCAGAGATATACAAGTTGAACACCTTGTTCAGATTTGTGAGAAAAGCTGCAGGAATGGTTGAGCAAAGGTCTGGTCTTTGCGGAAATTGTTGGGTTGTCACTCCAAAGTAAAATAAGCGCCGGATGTTTACAAAACATCCGATTTCTTCATAGCATCAGGTTTTACGAAATTATGTACTAACCATTCTTTTTTTTTCAATTCAGAATGATAATCACTTAACTTAAATATGTTAACTTTGATTTTTGAGAACATTGATTTTACAAAAAATATTTTTTTTGAAAAATTTATTTATTTAATATCTAATTTTAATTTTGTTTATAGTAGGATGTCGAAAATGGAACGAGAAGTTGTTTATCTCGAGGATGTAACAATCCGATTTGCAGGGGATTCTGGCGATGGTATGCAATTGACAGGTTCGCGATTTTCTGACACAACAGCATTTGTTGGTACCGATGTTAGCACTTTCCCCGATTATCCTTCGGAGATTCGAGCACCCGAAGGCACTCTTTACGGCGTAAGCGCCTACCAGATACATTTTGGTTCAAAGGGTGTTTATACTCCCGGCGACCAAATTGATGTTCTGGTGGCAATGAACCCAGCCTCGCTTAAAGTCAATTTGCCTTTTCTTCGAAAGCGCGGAATTTTGATTGTTAACACAGCCAATTTTACCGAAAAAAATCTTAAACTTGCGAAATACGAAACAAATCCACTCGAAGATGGCTCTTTAAAGGATTATCAAGTTTTTAAAATTAACTTTAATGAAATTGTTAATGAATTGCTAAAAGATTCTGGGCTGACTCCAAAGCAAATTGAACGGACAAAAAACATTTTTGCATTGGGACTCGCTTATTGGCTTTTCGATTTACCCTTGAAGTCCACAGAAGAGTGGATATTGAAGAAATTTGGTAAGCGACCGCAAATTGCTCAAGCAAATCTTAAAGTTTTACGAGCGGGCTATGAATATGGCGAAACAAACGAACTTTTTGCAATCCGGTATAAAATTGTTCCAAAGAAACTTGAACCCGGCGTTTATCGGAATATTACAGGGAACGAAGCAGTTGCTTTAGGTTTAGTTGTTGCTGCCGAAAAAGCGAAATTACCACTATTCCTTGGTTCCTATCCAATTACTCCTGCAAGCGAGATTCTTCACTTTATTTCCAGCTACAAGCCTTTTGGCGTTTTGCACCTTCAAGCCGAAGATGAAATTGGCGGAATTACAAGTGCAATAGGCGCCGCCTATGGTGGTGCTCTTGCTGCCACTTCCACTTCGGGTCCAGGTCTTTCGCTCAAAGTCGAGGCTTTGGGCTTGGCGGTCATTCTCGAGCTTCCCCTTGTTGTCATCGATGTTCAACGAGCTGGTCCAAGCACAGGAATGCCGACCAAAATGGAGCAAGCCGATTTGTTCATCGCTATGTTTGGGCGCCACGGCGAGGCTCCTCTTCCCATCCTTGCAGCATCGACCCCAACTGATTGCTTCGATATGACACTCGAAGCAGCGAGAATTGCTATAAAGTATATGACCCCTGTGATTCTCCTTACCGATGGCTATTTGGGTCAAAGTTCCGAAGAATGGAAAATTCCCGATTTGAACTCAATACCCGAAATCCCAGTCAAAATCTACACCGAGACCGATTACCTTCCCTATAAGCGCGACCCAGTAACGCTCGCTCGACTCTGGGCACTCCCCGGAACTCCCGGTCTCGAGCATCGTATCGGTGGACTTGAAAAAGAGGACATAACAGGAATTGTTAGCCAAGACCCATTGAACCACCAAAGAATGGTTGAATTGCGGGCAGAAAAAATAAAGAGAGTTCAGCAAGACATTCCTGATGTTGAACTTTTGGGTAGCGAAGATGCAGATTTGCTCATCATTGGTTGGGGAAGCACTTATGGTGCAATCAAAGCTGCCTTCGATAGATTAACAGAAAAAGGGATTAAGCTTGCCTATGTGCATTTGAAATATCTAAATCCATTTCCAAAAAATCTTGGCTCAATTATTGAAAAGTTCGATAAAATCCTTGTCCCCGAAAACAATCTTGGTCAACTTGCCTTCATTTTACAAGGGACATATTTAAAACCTGTAATAGGTCTTCACAAAATCCAAGGCAGGATTTTCCTTTCCTCTGAAATAGAAAATAAAATCTTGGAAATTTTAAAACAAAAGTGAGGTTAAAATGACAACGCTAATTGATGATTTAATAAAAAGCAAGCCGATTCAAACAATTGAATACACCCCGAAGGACTTTAAGTCTCCTTTGGAAGTAAGGTGGTGTGCTGGATGTGGGAGTTATTCTATCCTTGCACAAGTGCAAAAAATCCTTGCGGGGTTAAAAATTCCACGGGAAAAATATGCATTTATTTCTGGTATCGGTTGCAGTAGCCGTTTCCCCTATTACATCCAAACCTATGGTATTCACGGTATTCACGGGCGTGCAATTGCAATTGCAACGGGCTTAAAAATTGCCCGCCCCGACCTTTCTGTTTGGGTTGTAACAGGCGACGGCGATTGTATGAGCATTGGTGGCAATCATTTAATCCACGCCGCTCGGAGAAATATCGGGCTCAAGGTTTTAATGTTCAACAACGAAATTTACAGCTTGACCAAAGGCCAGGTTTCGCCCACAACTCAGCACGGTCAGCCAACTAAATCATCTCCTTTTGGAAACATCGACTATCCTTTCAATCCAGCTTCATTGGCGCTTGGTTCGGGGGCATCCTTCGTTGCCCGAACATTCGACCGCGACCCAAAACATATGCAAGCAATTTTGGAACGCGCCGCTCGCCACAATGGCTTTGCTTTTGTCGAGATATACACTAATTGTGTGATTTACAACGATGGTGCATTCGACTTGTACACCGTTGCCGAAACACGCAAAGAACACTCAGTTATGCTTGAACACGGCAAGCCACTAATTTTCGGTGCTAATAATGACAAAGGTATTCGCTTGGATGGATTCACCCCAACTGTTGTTTCTTTGGCAGATGGAAAATGGTCTGTCGACGACCTTTTGGTGCACAACGAAAATGACTCAACTCTTGCTTTTATCCTTGCGAATATGACATATAATCCCGAATTGCCGCGGCCATTCGGTATTTTCCAAGCTATTCAAAAGCCAAGCTACGAAGAATTAGTCTTGCAACAAATCGAGGATGCAAAGAAAAAGCACCCCGACGCAAACCTAATCACTTTGTTGCGAGGCGAAGATTATTGGGAAATTAAAGAATAAAATGTTGTGGTGATTACCTAATTTGTTCCACCAAACTTTTTGGGGCGACCGGCCGGTCGCCCCTACATTTTTGCCAACATCGATAAAATTATTTTGGGTCAGACACATAGGTCTGCCCCTACAATGACGATGATGTCGTGGAAAGGGTAAGGAATTGTATTTTGTTTTTAGGGACAAATAATTATTTGCCACTACAAGATATTTAATTATTTGATGTTTACCCGAAAACCCGTGTTCGTGACCCTCATAGGATTCATTCCGGTAAGACATCGGATGTTTTTAAAACATCCGATGTCTGAAATAACTCGTATAGACTAACCTTTGTATTCGCACCTTGTTCCAGCGTGTTCGCCACTTAAACCAGTATCTCGTAGGAGCTACCAGCCGGTCGAACTTTCAGAATAATTCTGAAATGATTAATTAACAATTTGCACTTGCCGGGCTGGAACGAATTAAATTATCACCAAATTTTTAAATTCAAAAACATTGTGTATTGTGTGATTAATTTCCACAAAATATTTTCACAGTTTCATCGAGAGAAAAGAAACTCAATTAATTAATCAGATTCTCGTTTATTAAAAATTTATGCGTTACAAAGATACGAATCGAAAGAAAATTGTTGATAGAAACCTTTTTGGGAAGCGGGTTTTCTTTCTTGTTTCTGGATTTGTTTCCCTTGGTTTAGCCATTCTTGGAATTTTTTTACCTGTACTACCAACGACGCCTTTTCTTTTACTTTCTGCATACTGTTTTTCCCGTTCCTCGAAGAAGTGGCACCAGTGGTTGATTAAACACAAGCATTTTGGAAAAATTATCCTCGATTACAACGAAAGGCGTGGTGTTTCATTAAGAATAAAAATTTTCGCAATATCTTTCCTCTGGATAACTATTTTATTCAGTGTTGTTGTAGTTGTAGAACCAATTGTGCTCGACTTTCTTTTAATCACAATTGCTACTTTTGTGACAATTCACATATTAAAATTGCAAACACTCAGAGATTGATTTTCAATTCCAGCTCGGCGAAGGCAATAAATCGTAGAAATAAACATCCTCGATAATTACTTTTCCGTTGATTGGCTCAACATAAATGTATTCAGAAAGTGGGATTTTCGTTCGTCCCTGCAAAACAGTATCGATACCAACAATAACGTGGAACACTTCACCTTCGTTCTGGATAAATATCCTGCTTACTTTTTCGTTGCTCAATGTTACAGAATCAACTGCCGCAAGAAGCCTACGATTTTCGAAAACTTTGCTTCCCTGTTTAGTAAATTCAAATATAAGCTTTGGACTAATTTCGAAATCTTTTCCCGAAGCACGGAAATAAAAGCGAACACCATCGCCGTAAGGAACTTTGACATAAAAGTCTGCATCCATTGTGTTCAAACCCGGGCAAACAAGGGACACACGATTGCCTTCCCCAATAATTAACATATTGTTGAGAACAACCACAGAATCAGGATTCCCAAATATTTCGCCAAGAATATTCTTTTCGTAAAAACAATTCAACAGGAAAAACTCAGGAGCAGAACCAACATATCCCCGAAAATTCGGCGTCAACAACGGTAAACTCTCGTTCCCTCTTGGTGAGCAACAAGAGTAAAGAAAAAACAGGACAAGCATCCACAAAACAGAAACCTTTTTCATTTGTTCAAACCTTTTTTGTTATACCGAAGCTCTTCGGGCTGGAAAATTCTATCGAGGAAGCCAATGGAAATTCCAATGTAATATCGAGAGAAAGTGAGATATGGAGTAAAATCGATATAATCAGACTTGTTCAGAAGATTTGCAAAACGGTCATTATTCCCGTTCACATAGCCAAAAACCACGGAAAGATTAAAACTCTCGCTCATTTTTAAATTGAAACGATTGCCAAAATGAATAAAGCTCGATGGATAATAGTTATACTCAACAAAGGGCTCAATGGAAAGTTCATCGGGCAGAATCAACTGCCAGTAGCCAAGCCGAGCAGGTAAAATCCCTATCCCAATATCCCTTAAACCAAATATGAAAGCATTCAACAAGGATGTTCCCAAATAAAATCCATTATTCAAAATAGGTATGGCTATTGAAGCAGGAAATAATCTAAAATGTACTCCTTTTACCAAAGTTTTTGTCGAACGACCTAAACTTGTGTCTGAATTTGTGTTGAGAAGTGCGAACTGAAAAAGCCCAATATTCCACGAAGAGTGCGGATGGTCTTTCCATTCTGTGTAAAGTTCTGGGACAACGTTGACGAAATCCAAAAACGAGATGCCCAAACCAACATAAGGAGTTGTAATAGTTTGTGCAGTTGGCGGGTCTAAGTCTTGAACGAACGGCGAAAATTTTGGATTCTGGCCCAAAGCAACACCAGCATAGGCACGGAAATTAAGACCCCCGAGCGACCCAATTTCCAATGCAATATTTGGATTAATGTATTGGGATGGATACAAACCAAAGCCAAACGAAGGCGATATCGCTACATAAGGAATTTTATCGAAAAGGAAAAACCGTTTCTTTATATAAATTGGAAAAAACGAAGCAAGGTTGTGCTCAATCGTGTTGTCTTTCGAAAATATTTCAAAAATACTGGTGCCAATAGTCCAGTTGCGGGAATCTCTGAACCAACGAAGCCGCCACTCTCCAATACCAAAACGATAATAGCCGCCCGAGAAAAGCTTGTCTTTGTAGCCTCTTTGATTTTGGGGATATTTTTCGATTTCAGGGAAGATTCCAAAAATTCCATTCCCAAGTTGATTTTCTTTGCTTGTGCCAATCAGACCAACACTTTCGAACAAGCCCAGACGAATGAAGTTCGGATAGTAACGCTCCACGATACTATCGCGAGTGGTAATTGTTCTGGTTGATTCCAAAACCTTCGAAGAAGGATAGACAATGCCGTTATCTCTCCGCCCCGGAGCATTTTTGACCTCAATTTGCGTCAAAGTGTCGCGAACGACGATTGTATATGTTTCGGTCTCGGTTCGAGTGTGAAAAGTTCCACAACTATACATTGCCAATATTAAAACTATACCAAAACAAAATAGAAAGAACCTTCTCATATATTCTCACCTTTAATAATTAGCAACAGAACAATTCAAAGTAACAAAGCCGGAAAGTTCTGCATAAAGGTTATCGCCGGGAACAATTTTCCCAACTCCTTCTGGAGTTCCAGTAAAAATACAATCGCCAGCGCTCAACGAAAAAACACGGGAAATAAAAGAGACAAGCGATTCCACAGAGCGTTCCATTTCCCTTGTGTTTGCTTTTTGGCGAATTTCCCCATTTACTTTCAACAACAGCTCGAAGAAGGGAATTTTGCCATTGAACTGCTTCGAATCGACAATCTTAGAAATTGGAGCAGAAGTGTAAAACCCTTTTGCAATTCCCCAAGGTTTCCCCTCGGCTTTTGCTTTGGCTTGGATGTCCCGCAGAGTAACATCAATTCCAACAGCATAACCAGCGATGTAATCAACAGCCTCGCTCGGCTCGATATTCCGCCCATCTTTTCCAATCACTACAACCAACTCGACTTCGTGGTGAACATTATTTGAAAAGGATGGCAAAAAGATAGTGCCTCCATTGGGTACGTAAGCAGAAGTGGGCTTCAAAAAAACAACAGGGTCTTCGGGAATCTTTGTTCCCATTTCCTCAGCATGCTTTGAATAATTGCTTGCAATACAATAGATATTCGCAAGTTCAATTTTTTCGCCATTCAAAAATTCAAGAAACTTTTTCATAAAATTTCTAATTTATTGTTGAGAAATTTTCAGTGAATCCGCAAGACCAAAGTTGCGTTGTTTGTATGGCAGAGTTGGGTCGTTGTATATTTTAGCCATCAAGCGTCCCCAAATTGGAACAGCAGCCTTTGCAGCATAGCCGTAACCACCTGTAAAAGTAATTCTGCGGTCGTCGAAGCCAACCCAAACTCCGGCACACAACTGCGGTGTAAAACCAATGAACCAAGCATCGGCAAAGTCGTTTGTTGTTCCGGTCTTGCCCGCCGCTTCACAGTTTTTTAGATAATTTCGAACCTCGTAGCCAGTGCCAAAGTTTACGACACCCATCATCATCTTAATCATAGTTTTTGCAACATTTGGGTCAATTGCATCGACAACTTCCTCGTCTCTTTGGTAATCAACAATCACATTCCCTCGATTGTCCTGAATAAATTTCAATACTTTTGGTTTCACTCTAATCCCTTCTCGAGCGAAAGTAGAGAAAGCAACGGTCATTTCCAAAGGTGAAACTTCGCCACCAGCACCCAAAGCAAGAGCGGGAACATTTTGCAAGGGAGATTCAATACCCATCTTATGGGCAATTTCGATAACACGCAAGGGGGTGGTATATTGCGTAATCAATCGAGCTGCAACGGAGTTGATTGATTTGGCAAGTGCTTCGTAGAGCGTAACTTTTTCGCCCGGCTCACAATTTCCAAAACCTTGCGGAGTCCAAACCTCGCCGCTCGGCAAAGTATAGGAATAAGGTCCGCATTCAACGAGGGAATTTGGGGTCATACTATCTGAAATAACTGCTGTATAAACAAAAGGCTTAAACGCAGAGCCCGGCTGCCGGCGAATTTGCGTCGCATGGTTTAATGAATGCTTTGCGAAAGGATTTTCGTTGATAAACTTTGGCGACGCCCCAACCATTGCTACAATTTCACCCGTCTGAACATCAATCACTATTAAACCAACTTGAATCGTTGTAACAGCATTTTTTATTGAATCGATAAAGTGTTGGTCTGTGCGTAATCTTTTTGCAACAGATTCTTTGTCATCGGGTGTCGCGTCAACATAGTCGGGATGCTTTCGGATTGATTCATCAATTAACTTGTTCAACAACGACTGTTTCGCTTTCCAATTCCAAGAAGCATTAAAAATCTTCTGATACTCCGAAAGATGCTCTTCGACTGCCTGCTTGGCATACATTTGAATTCTTGAATTCAGCGTTGTATAAATTGTCAACCCATCGCGGTAAATGTCGTATTCCGAAAGCCTTTTATCAGCAGATACAGTTCGGCGAACATACTCAACAAAATGTGGTGCAAGCAGAAATTCATTCTTATCTTTAATTTTCACTTTTGCAAGACGAATTGGCTCGTTGAGTGCTTTCAAATATTGCGAACTATTAAGATATCCTTGCTCATACATCAATCGAAGGACCAAATTCCTGCGTTCAATTCCTTTGTCGTAATCAACAATTGCGTTGTAGTGCTCGGGTGCTTTCAACAATCCTACAAGGAAAGCACATTCCGAAGTTGTCAACTCCAAAGGCGACTTATCGAAATAAATTTTCGATGCAACAGAAATACCATAAGCCCCACGACCAAAAGAAACCGTATTTATATACATTTCCAAAATTTCTTCTTTGGTGAATTGCTTCTCAATTTGAATCGAAGTCAACGCTTCGCGAATTTTTCGGGCAAATGAAACATCCTGACTAAAATACAAATTGCGTGCAAGCTGCATTGTAATTGTTGACCCACCCTCTTTAAAACGCATCGCAAATAAATTTTTTACCATCGCTTTGAAAATACGACCAAGATGTATTCCCCAATGGTCGAAAAATTTTCGGTCCTCGGTAGCAATCAAAGCATTGATAAAATCTTTGGGTATACTATCGAGCGGAAGCGGTACTCTCCTTTCGACATAGAAGTAATCAATTAATACACCGTCGCTGCTGAAAATTTGGGTAGCATAATTTTGCGGCGGGTTCTCCAACTGCTCAAGCGAAGGCAAATTGTACGATGCCACCTCGTAGACATAAATAGCAATCGATGCAAGAAGCAATAAAGTTCCCAGAACAAGTATCAATAAAAATCTAAATGGTGTCAATTTCATCTCTATTTCTCAATAAATTTTGGAAATTTCCACACGACGCAAACGCTTGCGATATATTTCGATATTTTCCCCGGGCCGTTGTGGAAGAAGCTGTGTCTCGCCAGCCGATTTTCCTTCGAGTAAATCCTTTGAAACACCACGCTTAACTAACTCATTTATGACAAAATTAACCCGATTTTGGCCCAAACGAAAATTATATTCAAGTGTCCCAACGTCATCGGTATGACCAACCAACTCAATTTTTTTAATGTACTTACTCGAATTAATTATGTTTAAAGCAAGCATATCGAGAGCCTCTTCCCAAGTTAAATTAGTTTCAACTCCATTTGAATCAAGAACAAATTTATAGGGCTTGTCATAGACATCGAAGGGGAAATTTATCCGAAGAGTAAGTTTAAATGGCAGATAGAAATCCACGCGGTATTCTTTTGCAGGGTCGGTAATTTCTAACCTAATCTTTCGCGAGTCGTAAAAAAAGTTTGGCGACTCAGCAAAAATTTGATAATCTATATTTTTCAACAAATTAAACTCAAAATAGCCATCGGCATTTGTTTGAGATTGATAAAGAGGAGGGATTTTAGTAACATCGGGAAATGTTTGCGTAATTGTATCGAATTGATAAACATACACATTTGCAGAATTAATTGGAAGTTGGCTTTCTTGACTGTAAACATATCCGTAAAGTTTAAATTTAGGGTCAAATGAAATAGTTTGCTGGTTCAATTTTGGTTCAACTTCTTTGATTTCGAGCTTTGGCTCTGCGGTTTGCTTCTTTTCGGCAACTACTTTGGGTTTTGTCACTTTGTAACGGCAATAAATATCGAAACCACCACGACGGAACAAGCCCGGTTGTTGGTCAAATTGATTCGATGAGTAGTAAAGTAATTCGTTTGGGTCGGTTGGTGTCGATGGGAAAATCTCGTCAAAAGGCGTATTTGTCGGGGGACGTAAATTCTTTGCTTTGCTAAAGTATTTGCCAAAGTCAATATTTCCTTTAGTTGAATAATTTTTGACATTTTCCCAGAATTCATCGGAAATGGATGAAATAAATAGGTCGTAACCTCCCACGTTGTCGTGCCCAGTCGAGGCAAAAAGCAGATATTTGCCATCTTTTGTAACAAATGGTGTAATTTCGTCGCACTCGGTGTTAATCGAATCTCCACAATTAATTGGGTTGCTCCAAGTATTATTGGGCAAAAGAATTGTGAAAAAAATGTCCGGACCCTTGTAGGGAATTCTATCAGACGAAAAGAACAATACCCTCCCATCTGGAGAAATCGATGGATGCGACTCCCAACTTGCAAAGTATGTGTTTATATTGCTTGGCAATGGTTCAATGTTGGAGACAACATTCCGGTTAATTCTGGCTCGATATAAATCCGAATTTCCTGTAATTCCAGTATCTTCCAAACCAACAGGGCTACGGGAAAAGTAAACTTGGTTGTTCGAAACAGAAAAACCTCCAAGATGACCGTCGATTGGTATGCTCAACCCCGATGATATTTTGGCTTTGTTTTTGCTCGTGAAATTGACAATAATCGGTACTTGTTGATTGTTGTCGTTATAGGTAAGGATAGCAGTTTTATCGTCCAAGAAAGAAACAGACCACTCATCTGCCAAAGTGTTTATTTCGCCAACTGGTTCAAAAACATAATAACTTTCGGCAACGTTTCGATATTCAGCACTTGTGTCGATTGGAATACCCGTCCACCGATTAGGACTGCACTTTTGCTCACGCACATACTTAATCACAGGCTTTTGAATTTTAATAATATTTGTACAAGAGAAAAATAATAACAAAGCTAACGAGATACAAACTGTTCTAATCACTTTCATTGCAAATATACGATTCAACAAATACAAATTAGTAAAATTTAAACAAAAATAGAAACACCCAAATACAAAATACGGATTAAGAAACTACCCATTGTCCATTCCAAAGCCAACAATTAGGAATAAATAAGTTGTAGTTAGACCACAGCAAGAGTCTTCAGCACCATACATCTTTTTCCAGACATCGGATGTTTTGGAAACATCCGATGTCTTTTGAACGGGAAAAAAGCAACACCTCGTTCGCTTTTTCACTCTAATACTCAACATCCCTCTGAACAAAATGTTTTAAACCATTGCAGATTTCACCAGACATCGGATGTTTTGGAAACATCCGATGTCTTCTGCACTGTCCAAAGAAATCCACTCGAAATATCTTGGCAATGGCAATATTTTGTAATTTTGTGATTCAAAAAAGAATGAGTTGCGGAATGAGTGTTCGAGTTCGATTTGCACCTTCTCCAACAGGATACCTTCACGTTGGTGGATTGAGAACTGCTTTATATAACTACTTTTTCGCTCGCCACAACAACGGGAAAGTAATTCTGAGAATCGAAGATACCGACAGAACCCGTTATGTCGAAAACTCGGTCGAAAACTTAATTAAAACTTTGACTTGGGCAGGGATTGAGTTCGACGAAGGACCTCACGTTGGCGGACCCTATGGTCCCTATGTTCAATCGCAAAGACTTCATATTTATCGTGAATATGCTAAAATTCTGGTTGAAAATGGATGGGGATATTACGCTTTCGACACTCCGGAAGAACTCGAAAATGCCCGAAAAAGTTCACCTCACCACGAATTCAAATACGACCGCTACAAAATGCGTAACCAATTCACTCTTGGCGAAGAGGAAACAAAAAGGCTGATTGAAAGCGGCGCCCCCTATGTAATTCGACTTAAAGTGCCAGAAAATCAAGATATAAAATTCATTGATATAATTCGCGGCGAAATCGTTGTAAATACAAAGGATATTGACGACCAAGTTCTACTAAAATCCGATGGCTATCCTACTTACCATCTCGCAAATGTTGTCGACGACCACCTGATGAAAATCACACACATAATTCGCGGAGAGGAATGGCTACCTTCGGTTCCGAAGCACATTCTACTCTACAACGCTTTCGGATGGGAAGTTCCTGCAATGGCACATCTGCCTTTGTTGTTGAACCCCGACCGAACAAAATTGAGCAAGCGACAAGGCGATGTTGCAGTCGAAGATTATATCGAAAAAGGATACTTTCGCGATGCTTTCGTGAACTTTATAGCTTTGTTGGGATGGAACCCCAGTGGCGACCGAGAAATTTTCACTGTTGAAGAATTAATCGAAAAGTTTCAACTCGAAAAAGTTAACAAAGCTGGTGCAATTTTCGACATTGTGAAACTCGATGCAATAAATGCAAAGTATTTATATTCCAAACCAATTGATGAGCTTGCGGAGATGTTCGCTCATTGGGTCGAAAAGCGAGGCTACAAGGGCTTTCCCAAAGATTACCTTGCCCGAGTTGTTGCTCTATTGCGCGAAAGGGTGAAAAAGCTTCCCGATATAATCGACTTTGCTCCTTATATGTTCGAACGACCCAAAGAATACGACAGAGAATACTTTGCAAAACATTGGTCTGGCGAAGTTGAACAACATTTGAAGAACCTTTTGAATATTTTCAAAAACATCGAGGTTTTTTCTCACCAAAACCTGCACGACGAGGTTATGAAATATCTGAACGAAAGAAACTTAAAGCTTAAAGAAGTCATTCATCCACTTCGACTTGCAATTACTGGGCTTTCCTATGGAGCTGGTATGTTCGAAACTATGGAAGTTTTGGGAAAAGAAGAAGTTATTGCTCGGCTCGAAGACTTTTTGACACGAATTTTGCCTACATTGGTCGAAAAGAAATAAATGAAAAAGCATATACCACTATTTTTGCTTTTGTTGCCCATCCTCGTTGGATGCTCGACACGAGTACCAACTTGCATTGGCAAAGAAGATAAAGCATTAAAGATTAGTTGGGGCGTGGAATACACCAAAAAGAAGGCAATAGAAAAATTCGTTTTGACTACTGACAGAAAAATTATTTTCATTGTCAACGATTCAAGCAAATCCAAGCTAAGCAGGCTTTCGGAAGAACAATATTGCAATGTTTTGAACAAAGTTCAACAAACAATTCTGCAAACGCAAGTTATCAACGAAATTGGGGATACACTCAATTTTGTGGAATATGAAAATCCCGCTCGAAACATTTTCGTTAGAGCTCGATGGAACCCTCGATTCAAAACCAAAAATAGTGTCCACTTTCGTCAACTATTCGATACATTGCAGGTTATTTCTTTGAAAATAAAGCATTAAATTTGTAATGATAAATTTGTTTAACGGGTGTAAAAATGCAAATACTTATATCGGACGACAATTTTGAGTTTTGTTCAACAGTAGCAGAAATTGTTCAAGGCTTTGGATACGATACACATATGGTTCATACGCCCGAAGATACCATTCAATATATCGACAAGTTCAGCCGTAAGATAGGTGCCTTGCTGCTGGATATTGAATTTGGTCCCGACACCAATATGAATGGAATTGATGTGCTCGAATACTGCCGTCGGAATCATCCATTTGTGCCAGTAATAATGATAACAGGCAAAGGCACAATCGAAACAGCAGTGAAAGCCACCAAACTTGGAGCTGTGAATTTCATCGAAAAGAGCCTTGTTAGCGCCGAAAAACTGAAGGAAGTTCTTTCCAGTGCAGTTAGCGCAGCGGAGCATCGCGACAAAGCCGAAATAATCCAATTTTTGCGCGCCAATGGAATCATTGGCTCTTCTGAAAAAATTTTAGACCTTGGATACAGCATAATTCGATTCGGTCGAACAGACCTAAATGTTTTAATCACAGGCGAAACTGGAACTGGAAAAAAACTTGTTGCCCAAGCCCTTCACAATGCTAGCCGTCGCTCCAAACGAGGCTTTATCGTCGTTGATATCCCGAATATACCTAAAGAATTGTTCCAAAGCGAATTGTTCGGGCACGTGAAAGGTGCATTTACGGGCGCCGCACTGAACAAGGAAGGACTTTTCCAAAGAGCCAACGGGGGAACACTATTTTTGGACGAAATTGGCGAGCTCAACCTTGAACTACAAGCTTCTTTGTTAAATCCAATCGAAGAAAAAATAATTCGTAAAATTGGAAGCAGCGAAAACGAAGAAGTTGATGTCCGCATCATTTCCGCAACCGATAAAGACCTTGCAACGATGGTCTCCCAAGGCTTGTTCCGTAGCCAACTTTACCACCGTTTACGAGAATGCGAAATCTTCGTTCCTCCACTTCGCGAAAGAAAAGAAGATATCCCCGACCTTGTGCAGTATTATGTTACTAAATATAATCTTGAAACGGGAAAATCGAAATTCTTTTCCCCATCAGTAATTGAATTTATGCAGGAACAAACTTGGCCCGGAAACATCAGGGAACTCATCAACACAATTCGTATTGTGTGTGAATATACAGAGAAAGATACCATCGAAATAGTCGACTTGCGCCGCTTCCTTGGAAAGGATACCGGTGCCGAGCAAGAAACAATGCTTCCCCCAATTACAAGCGGTGGCGATATAAAAAGCGATGTGGAACGCGTTGAAAAACTGAAAATCGAAAGAACACTGGAAGCCTGCAACGGAAATGTTAGCAAAGCTGCTGCTTCGCTTGGCGTTAGCCGAGAAACTCTGCACAACAAAATTCGTAAATATGGCATAAATCCAAATCTATACAGAAAAAGAAGTTAAAATTATATGAGGTTTATGATGAAAAAATTTTCTTTTTTCTTTTTAATTATTTTGGGTTCTATTATGTTAATGAATTCATCGAACAAAAAAGGCTTTTTCCCATTCGATTATCGCAGCGAAACTCTCGAAAATGGCTTGAAAGTAATCTTAATTAAGACACCGTCGAATGGTTTAGTTTCTTACTACACAATTGTCCGAACTGGTAGCCGCGACGAATACGAACCCGGACACACTGGTTTCGCCCACTTTTTTGAACATATGATGTTCCGCGGAACAAAGAAATACCCCGGCAATGTTTACGATAAAATAGTTACCGAAATGGGCTCCAATGCAAACGCTTATACAACAGACGATTACACTTGCTACCATTTGAACTTTACAAAGGAAAATCTGGAAAAAGTCATCGACCTCGAAAGCGACCGCTTTCAAAATCTTTGGTATACTGAGCAAGACTTCCAAACCGAATCCGGCGCAGTCTACGGCGAATATCGAAAAGGCAAAACCAGTCCATTCTTCTGGATTTGGGAAGCCTTGTGCAACACTGCTTTCGAACGACATACTTATAAGCACACTACAATTGGCTTCGAGCAGGACATCAAAGCAATGCCAACAATGTATGAATACAGCCTTTCGTTTTTCCACCGATATTATCGCCCTGATAATTGTATCCTGCTGATTGTTGGCGATATTGATTATGACCAAACAATGAATTTGGTCAAAAAGTATTATTCCAACTGGCAAAAAGGCTATACCCCTCCAAAAATTGAAACCGAACCCGAACAAACAAAACCCAAAAGAGCCACAGTTAATTATCCCGGTAAAACCTCTCCAATTTTTGTGGTCGCCTACAAAGGTCTACCATTTAACCCACAGGACAAAAACTATGTTGCAACCATTCTTTTTGGTAAACTTGCCTTTGGACCTAACAGCGAAATCTATAAACAATTATACATACGCGAGCAAAAGGTTCTGTTCCTCGAAGAGGAATTCAATTACAATCGAGACCCATTCCTTTGGATGATTTGGGCTCAGGTTAAAGATGAAAAGGATATCGATTATGTTGAAAAAATGATTCAAAACACTATTCAACATTACCAGAATAACCCGCCCGACAGTTCTAAACTCGAGGATTTGAAAAAGAATCTCCGGTACAGTTTCCTGATGAATCTGGATACACCCAACAAAGTTGCTTCCGTGTTGGCTCGACCGCTTGCCCTCACAGCCGATTTGAATTCGATTGACCAATTTTATAACACACTTCAAAATATAACTCCTTCGGATATCCAAAACGTTGCAAAATCCTACTTCGTTCCCGAAAAAAGTACAGTTGTAATTTTAAGAGGGAGACAATAAATGAAAAAGTTAATTGTTTTTGCCTTGATTTTTAGTTTTTCTTTTTTGTTTTTCACAAATTGTAAGAAAAATGCAATGGAAGATTCCAAAATAATCACTTTAAAAGTCGCCGAAGACCCAACAGTTTCAATTCGCATTTGGTTCAATGTTGGCTCTCAATTCGACCCGAAGGGCAAAGAAGGGCTTGCAATGTTAACTGCTCGATTGCTTGCCGAAGGTAGCACCCAAAAGTATTCTTACGAAGAAATACTCGACAAACTTTTCCCTATTGCATCTTCCTATTCCGTGAAGGTGGATAAAGAGATGACGGTCTTCTATGGCCGCACACACATAGATAACATAAGCACTTTTGTCCCTCTGCTAATCGATGCAGTTTCTACTCCTGCATTTAAACAAGAGGATTTCGACAGAATCCGGAGCGAAATGCTGAATTTCCTCGAAAAGGATTTAAGATATTCGAATGATGAAGAATTGGGCAAGGCATCACTCTATGAATTTATTTTCGATGGTACACCTTTCCGACACATTTCCGAAGGAACTATCGAAGGTTTGAAAAATATTACTCTCGACGATGTAAAAAGCTTTTACAAGCAATATTTCAATAAAAACAATTTCGTTGTTGCCGTAGGGGGCAACTATCCCGAAAATTTGCCTAATGAAATCAAACAAAATCTTGAAGCCAAACTTGGAGATGGAATTAAAGCCTCTGCACCCGAGATTAAACCCAAGCCAATTGACGGCTGGGAATTCCTTTTGGTCGACAAGGACTGCGATGCCACTGCAATCAGCTTTGGCTTCCCAATCGATGTCGTTCGCGGCGAAGAAGATTTCTTCCCGCTTTGGGTTTTTGCCTCCTGGTTTGGCGAGCATAGGAATTCTTCGAGCCATCTTTATCAGGTCATACGGGAAAAACGGGGCTTGAACTACGGAGATTACGCATACATCGAGGCTTTCTTGAATGGTGGAGCTTTGAACTTCCCAGAACCAAACAATCCGCGAAGGAAGCAAATATTCGAAGTCTGGTTAAGGCCCGTACCGCACGAAGCTCGATTGTTTACTTTGCGAGCCGCACTGCGTGAATTGAAAAAAGTTGTCGACAGTGGCTTAACCCGCGAAGAGTTCGAAACCACTAAAAAATTCCTTCTGAACTATTGCCTTTTCTATGCCCAAACAACTATGCAAAGGCTCGGCTACCAAATCGACAGCAGATTTTATAACATTCCCGACAACGGAAATTATATAGAATACTTCCGAAACAAAATCAAGAACCTAACACTTGAACAAGTAAATAACGCAATTCGTAAGCATATTCAATACAAAAACATCAAGTTCGCAATAGTAACAAAGGACGCCAATAAACTGAAACAGGATTTGCTCGGCAACGTTCCAAGTCCTATCACCTATCCAACACCAAAACCAGCCGAAATTCTCGAAGAAGACAAAGAAATTTCAATTTTTCCAATAATTACCACACCAGATAAAATTAAAATCATACCAGTTGAAGAAATGTTTTTGAAATAAAAGCTGTTCCTTAAAAAACTGAGCCAGAAGGTAAAATCTAAATGCATCAAAATTTAAAACTTCGTAGGGGCAATTCAAGAATTGCCCCTACAAAATCTATCGCTGAACCCGAAAATGTATCGTTTCAGAATGTAAAAAAACAACATAATAAAGGATAAAATTGCATATGAGCCTCATAATCCCAATCGCCGTTAAATTTGTTAAAGCAATGTGATTCTTCAAATCCATGTGTTTACTTTTTACCATTTGCACGCATAACAGCGAATGCCTGTTCGAAGAACCATCATCGATGGGACAGAACTATGTGTCTGCCCCGATTATGTTGAAAATTCAGACCTACGGGTCTGTCACTATACAATTTTATTGATGTTGCTAACATTGTAGGGCTGACCGGGCGGTTGCTCCTACGGAACCATCGAGAAAAGCGGATTTAATGATTTTCACCTGCTTGGATGGAACAAATTTCGTAGGTTCTAAGATTTTAAAAACCAAAAAGATAAAGAATTTTTGACAACATTTTGATTATAGATTGCTTTTTCTTTTTTAAAATTTTTATATGGATTTTATTTAGGAAAAAATTTTTAGTAATTTACATTTTCAAATTACATTTTTCTTTTGAATATGAAAAAAATAAGTATTAGTAATACAATTCTTGAAACAACAAAATCCAGGGTTTTTTCTAAAAACAAAAGGAGTTATTGAAATGGAAGAACAAAAGAATTTGAACCAGACTCAGAATTACGGGGACAAGCGAGCCGACCTTGCTGGTCCCGGCGTTAGCACTTACGAAGAAGTCGAGAAAATCTTACCAAACGATTACGAGCCACTTCTACCACCGCTGGAGCGAATGAAAGCCCTTTTCGCTGTGAAAGAGTATATCGAAAAGAACCTGTGCAAGGAGCTGAACCTAACGATGGTGCAAGTGCCTCTAATCGTTACAAAAGAAAGCGGAGTGAATGATTACCTCGACCGTGATGGCTCGAGAACACCCATTGAATTCGACTGCGGACTCGGATTGGATGAACCAATTAAAGCCCAAGTGGTTCAGGCTGCTACCAAATGGAAAAGAATGGCTCTGAAACAATTTGGTTGTAAGCCCGGCGAAGGAATATTAACCGATATGCGTGCAGTTCGCAAAGATTATTTCCTCGACCACGACCATTCTGCCTACGTCGACCAATGGGACTGGGAACGCGTGATTACACCCGAAGAAAGAAATCTTAATTTCTTGAAAGACATTGTTCGCAAAATTTGGAAGGTCATTTACAATGCAGGTAAGTTTGCACAAGAAAATTGGCCAGAACTGAAAAATCCAAAATATCCAGATTTCCCCGAAGAAATCACATTCTTGCACGCCGAAGATATTCTGGATATGTATCCGAACTTACCCAGAAAGCAACGCGAAACAATGATTTTGCAAAAATACCCAGCTGTCTTTATTATTGGAATCGGTTGGACATTGAAAGATGGCTATCCACACGAAATGCGCGCCGCTGATTATGATGACTGGGTAACCGAAACAGTTTCCGAAGATGGGCGACCAATGCATGGCTTGAACGGCGACATTCTCGTATGGAATCCTGTTACCCGCCGTCGCCACGAACTTTCTTCTATGGGAATTCGCGTAACAAAAGATACTCTTGTCAAACAACTTGAAATAACAGGTCAACTCGATTTCCTTAAGTTACCATACCACCAAGCTATCCTAAATGATGAAATTCCTCTTTCTATCGGTGGTGGAATTGGTCAATCGCGAACATATATGTATCTACTTCGCACTGCTCACCTCGGCGAAGTTAGCGTTAGCGTTTGGCCCAAGGTTCTCAAAGAAATATGCGCCAAAAGAAATATCCACGTTCTTGAATAATAAGAAATTTTTCTTTCATCAAGATGTCCGGCTTACTTCGGGAAGTCGGACATCTTCTTTTAGTAATATTAATTCAAATTACGAAACTTATCTTTTTGCTTTTTCATTCAATTTTGTTAAAGCAATGTCGTCAATGAAATTTTAAAAGATTCGGGATTATGGAGAATAAAGACAGGGACCTTGAACTTCTAGAAACTTTTGCCACTGCAATAAAGAAAATACAGGATGAAGTTGCAAAAGTAATTGTTGGACAAAAGGAAATAATCAATCAATTGCTAATTGCATTGTTTTCGCGAGGCAATTGCCTTTTAATTGGTGTTCCCGGGCTTGCCAAAACGCTTATGATTCGAACACTTGCCTCGGCTTTGGACCTTAAATTTAGCCGTATACAATTTACTCCCGATTTGATGCCTTCGGACATCACAGGCACGGAAATTATCGAAGAAAACATAACTACTGGTGAAAAAAGCTTTAAATTTGTCAAAGGTCCTATTTTTGCCAATATCATCCTTGCTGATGAAATTAATAGAACTCCACCAAAAACCCAATCGGCACTGCTCGAAGCAATGCAAGAACACGAAGTCACTGCTGCTGGAGTTACCTACAAACTCGCCGAGCCGTTCTTTGTTCTGGCTACTCAAAATCCTATCGAACAAGAAGGAACTTATCCACTTCCCGAAGCTCAACTCGACCGCTTTATGTTCAACCTTTGGCTGGATTATCCAAGTTTCGACGAAGAGGTTGAAATTGTGAATTCCACCACAACAGCCCATACACCCAAAGTTTCGAAGGTTCTAACAGCACAAGAAATTATTGAATTTCAGGATTTAGTTCGAAAAATTCCCGTCGCCCCAAACGTTGTCAACTACGCTGTTCAACTTGCAAGAGCAACACGACCCAATGGCGAGGCACCGAAAATAGTAAAGGATTACGTCCGTTACGGTGCTGGTCCCCGTGCATCGCAATTCTTAATTCTTGGAGCCAAAGCCCGAGCAGCGCTAACTGGAAGATTTACTCCCGAAATCGAGGACATAAAAGCAGTCGCTTTGCCAGTCCTTCGCCATAGAATTGTTACCAATTTCAATGCAGAAGCCGAGAATGTTTCACCTGTCCAGATTATCGAAAAAATCCTTGAAGAGGTAAAAATTTGATAAATATGGACATCGAATTGTCGAAAGATAAAATTTTTTTTACAAATGGTCATATCGAGCACAGTTTTACCGTTCGTGTCCGCTATGCCGATGTCGATAAAATGGGCGTCGTTTACAATGGCAACTACCTTAGGTTTTTCGAAATCGGCAGAACAGAACTAATGCGAAGTATAGGGCTTCCCTACTCCGAAGTTGAAAGCAAAGGTTATATTCTACCACTAATCGAAGCGAAAATCAGTTGGAAAAGGGCTGCTCGCTACGACGATTTAGTAGAAATTGTAACCTTGTATAAACCCGATACCACTTCGCCAAAAATTAGATTCGATTACAAAATACTTGTTGGCAAAAAGGAAATTGCAAGCGGCTACACAATTCATTCTTTCGTTCGAATTGATAATTTCAAAGCGGTTCGTCCGCCGAAATTCTTCTTCGATGTTCTTGAGAAATTAAAATAAACATTGTAAAATGAAAAATTTGATTTTTGGTTTAATATTTCTATTAACTTTCACTCTTTTTGCCAAAGAAACTACTTTCAACTTTCTGCGGTATACTGGAAGTGCTCGCTCTTCGGGGCTTGCAGGTGCCTTTGTTTCGATTAGCGACGACCCCTCGGCACTATTTTTCAATCCCGCAAGCGTTGCTACAAATTCGGATAAGAACTTCTCGGCTACATTTTTCAAACACGTTCTTGATGTCAACTCTGGCTCGGTTTCATACCACAGAAAATGGAAAGATATTGGCAACTTCGCCCTTTCTGCAGTTTACACTAACTACGGTTCTTTCGACAAGACCGACCCTAACGGACAAGTTATCGGCACATTTAGTGCGAACGATTTCTCTTTCGGAATCACTTATGCTAACATTCTCGATACAAATCTGTACTATGGTGGAACTCTTAAAATTCTTTCCTCGAACATTGATAATTACAGTTCTCTCGCATTTGCAATCGATGCAGGTTTATTGTATTTAATTCCCGAAAAAAGAACTTCTATTGGGTTTTCAATTTTACACTTCGGGACGCAGCTTTCAACCTTTGACGGAACACGAGAAAGTTTGCCTTTGGACATTCGGATTGGCGTTTCGCACCGGCTTCGCGGTTTGCCTTTGCTTCTGAACTTCTCTTTCTACAATCTTGCGGACCAAACGAGCAAATTCTTCGACCGCTTCTTAAAGTTCTCCATTGGCGGGGAATTCTATTTCGGTGAATATGTCAATCTTCGTTTGGGCTACGATAACAACATCCGTAAATACTCGAGCTCCTCGAAAGACAAGAAATTCACAGGATTCTGCGGAGGAATTGGCTTAAAATTCAAGGAATTAAATTTTGACTACGGAATTTCGCAAGTTGGTGCCTCGGCTCTCTTCCACCGATTTAGTATATATTACGATTTTGGCGAATAATTTCATTTATTTTCAATTTTGAACAAATAAATCTCCCTTGTCATTTCTTCTACATTTCTAATTTTTCGAAATTGGTCAGGAGGGAAAGACATCGGATGTTTCAAAAACATCCGATGTCTGATAAATTTTTTATGGTGAACAATCCGATATTTTACAAGGGAATAAAATCCTTGTTCAAGTAAATTCGTATAGGGTTGTTAAATGTGAACAAGGGGTATCTGCCCTTGTTACAAATGAGATAGAAACAAGTAAAATCAATGGGTTGTAGGTTCCTGCGAAAAAGACATCGGATGTTTCAAAAACATCCGATGTCTGATAATTATTCTTTATCTAATGCAAAACCTAAATCTTTACTACTTTAACAAAAACTTTTTGGTTTGGAGTTGATACTTCGACCACATAAATTCCTTGTGGAAATGCGGAAAAGTCAAGTCGGATTGGCTCCGAAAGATTCTGCTGTTCTAACAAAACACGACCGAGAGCGTTAATAATTCGCACCGAGCACGGGGACGGTACATCGGGAATGTTCAAATAAGCAAAGTCGTGAACTGGATTTGGATAGACCAATTGCTCGTAGTAAACAGGGTCGGGCTCAACCCCGCGAGTGGGGTCGGGGGGTGTTGGGCAAACATACCAAGAAAGCAACTCGTGAGTCTCGTATGCACATCCCGTTGCAGAGGTAAATCCCAAATACGCTCGGTAACCTCGTTCTAATTTCAATAGATTGAATAAGTCGAAATTATTGACAACAAGGACAGGTTCCGAAAATTCCCTCGTTGTATCGAGATAAATCTCCAAAGTTTTTGTTTTTTCAGTGTAAATAATCATTGAATAATAAACAGTGCCATCAGTTTTAAGCTGAATAATATTCGTATTAATTCCCAAAGTAGTTTTGGGGGTGTGCTTCGAAGAATTTTCGAGGCGTCCGTTCGATTGCACAGCAAGATGATTTCCATTTGGGTCGAAAAAGTTCTCAATTTGAGTGGAGTCGTTCGAAAATGTATCGAATTCAATTGCAACACTATTGGGAATGCCATCGTATCCAATACCACCACCTATGTTCCCAATAGCATAAGGCATAAAGTTCTGTATTACAAAAGCCAAACCATCGGCGCCGGGAATTGAATTATCTTCGCAAGTATTGTTCGAACCCGAACGAATTCGGAAAGAAAATTCGGTCTTGAAACCCGAAATTACAGGTAGCGGGTCGGCATACCAAATCGCTCCCGCACGATTAACAATTGCCGAAGTAAGTTGAATATAATTTCCAACACGCACAGCATTGTCGACAAAGATAATTTTTAAGGGGTTTTCGAAAGTTGGGAACTCGAATTCGGTTATATCGCAATTGCTTTTAGAAAAGACCAAAGCAACAAATTTCCCTTCGATGCATTCATTTGCAAGACTGATGAAAATTGTGTCGGTTCGGGTCGGATTATCATTCAACACGAAACGAAGCGAATCAATAGAATTCGCTCTAACCACAAATGGCAATGTATTTAGGCTTTGAAAATTAAAATTGGTCTTAATATTTATTGCTGTAACTTTAATATCTGTTGAGCCATAATTTTGCACTGGTAAAACAATCGTATCAGCAGTATTGGGTATATAATTTGTCTGAATAATTTGATATTTATTTGGTGCTCCACTGGAATGCTTCAAGGTGAATCCCGGAATTGTTCCATTAAAGTACAATTGATTTTGTAGGGAATCGGTCACGGTTAAAAAGAAAATCCCATCCTGATATGGATCATCCAATCGTAATGTTACATTTACTTTTTTATCGTGTGGTTTAAATTTGGGGTCGATTTCGAGAAGAACATTTTTGGAATTTGAACCTAAATTTATGCTTTCGATTCCTGTGTCGAAATCACCATTGTCGGCGAAAGTAAGATAGCGTTCAAAACAATAAGTTGAATCGAAAACAACTTTTGGTATTGACCAATCTCTTCCTTGAAACGACATTCCACCAATATACCCATAAGAATTTGCCGGACCATAGCCAAAAGCATAAACCCCAATCGGCACAGTAGAACTAACAGAGTGCTTCCCTTCGGATACAGAGACGTGAGCATAGTAGTAATTTGAATTTGGTATTTTCACAAAAAGATTAGGCGCAACAGTCGCACCATCAATCTTTGTTGTTGTTAATGCATTTGAAGGAACAATCAAAGTAATATAATGCTCTTGATAAACTTTTTGGAACTGCAAATTGTCCTGAATCTCGTAAGCCTGAATGTTAATAAGCTTACAACTATCGATAAATTGCTCTTCGGGGGGAATAATCATCATAAACGGGTCGCTGATGTAGCTCGAACCAGCATCGTTCGAAGTTTTCTTGTAAACAGCAACCAAAATTGGTCCAGTGGCACTCACAGTTCCAGCCTCTTCAATTCGTTTTTCGAGGTATTGTCCACGATTAAGATTCCCGATGAATTGCCCATTGAAAAAAACCTGCGTCGAATCGTTAGCAGCAAGAACCCGATATAGGTCACTTCCGCGATTTGTAATCAAATTAGGTTGTGGGAAAGGCACAATGTAAGCACTTTTCCCCCAAGCTTGAATTGGTGGCAGTTGCTCACAAAGGAAATCTCGCGATGGGTTAGTTGAAGTTTGGAAGCTTTCGACAGGAACAGTAGCTCGTTGATGCCCCGCAAAAACAGCAATTGGTTTATCTGCCGAGACATATGTCCCCGTTAAATCATTCAAAGGCAAGTTGTCTTCTATCAGAGCTTGAACCAAATAAACTTGTCCTTTGTTCAAAGTGATTCGTTGCCCAACAACACCATTGGCAAAAGTAGGTCCCGAAGGGTCAATGTTCACAGTTGTATTGTCCTCGGTTGCAACAATGGCAAATTGCGAAGGAGTTCGACCACCCGCGGAATTAAAATATCCATCGCTTTTATATGCAAGAACGAAATACTCCTTGCCAAGGGATGGCGTGGGAAGGACTAGAAAAGCATCACTGGATTTATTACCTTGGCTGTGGGCATATACATTCACAAATTTGTCGGTAGTCAAATGAAAAGACAATTTTGTCGGAATTTCGTCCATATTTTGTCGCCATTCAACGCCCATATCGTTGAATCCAAGTATTTCGAAATTATTAAAAGGCAATTTGAAAACATAAATTTTCGATGGGTCGGTAATCGAAAAGTTAGTAGTATAATTATTGCCCATAATGTCGAAATACTCGATTGTGCCATTTGTTGGTTCTTCGGCAGAGATGAAGATATATATGGAGTCGCTTTGACTGAACAAAGGATTAGCATTATACTTGTAAATATGATAATTCGGCATAAAAGTAACCCAAAAGTCCTTCCCCCGACTATCAATCACTTGCCCATTGGCATTCAAAATTGCTAACATTATTAGCAGAAAGAATAATAAATGCTTTTTCATAACATTTCTCCCCATTTTCCCAATTTTTCAATATTTTAAATTAAAAAAATTTATTCAACAAGTTGGTGTAGGAAAAATAAAATTAAACAAAACTTTTCATAAAAAGTTCATAAAAAACAAAAAAATGTGAACAATTCTTTACATTGCAAAAATTTTTTGATAAAATTAAAGTTTAGTATTTACTCAATACGATCCATTCTATTTTGAACTTTAAAAATTTATCATAATTTGTTCTATTGCAAGGGCAATTTATGAATTGCCATTAAAAACACACCATCATACCCAAAAGCATATCATCATAGAATGTAGGTCGAAGGTCGAACACAAAGGAACAAGGAGCGAATGCCCAGGCTCGCCCATACAAGTATTTTCCAGACATCGGATGTTTGGCAAACATCCGATGTCTTTTTGTTATGAATTCATTTAGGGTCACGAACGAGAGTTATTGCTCAAGCCACCAAATAATTTATTATCTTGTAGTGGCGAATAATTATTCGCCCCTACAACAAAACTCAATTTCCAACTGTTTTTGAAACATCGGTTGTCTTTCTTCCCGCAAAGACACTCCTCAAAATAACTAAAACAATGGTTCTAAACCCATACTTTCATTACTTACATCCAAAATTATAGCCCCAAATTATTCCTTATGGTTTTATACCTTTACCTTCCATAACCACAAAAAATTATTAAACTTCTTCAATTTAATTGATAAAAATTTAAAGCGGAAAGTTATTTTTTAAACTTCAACATTGATTAAATTTGCTTTTTGAAAAAGTGCAATATGCAGAAAAATTTTATCGATAAACCAAAAAGTAATTGTGGTGTAGTTGGTGTTTTCAACCATCCCGAGGCATCTATAATAACATACTATGCTCTCCATTCTTTGCAACATCGAGGTCAGGAAGCTGCTGGAATAGTTAGCTTTTACTACGATGAGAAAAGCAAAAAGAAAAAATATGCACTCCACAAGGGCGAGGGGCTGGTGCTCGATGTATTCTCCGACCCAAAAATCCTGACTGATGTTTTGAAAGGGGATTCTGCTGTTGGACACAACCGTTATTCCACAACTGGCAGCGCCCGCCGTGTCAATATCCAGCCTTTCGTTATGAGCTACCACAGCGGAATTTTGGCTATTTCCCACAATGGTAATTTGACAAACACATTAGAATTACGGCAGAAACTTGGCGACAGTGGTGCAATTTTCCAAACCACCACCGACACCGAAATTTTCCTGCACCTGATTGCACACAGTAGGAAACGAAACCTCATAGACCAAATTCTCGAAGCTTTACGAATTGTCCGAGGGGCTTATTCGCTGGCAATTCTTACGGAAGATGCATTGATAGCTGCACGAGACCCATACGGTTTTCGTCCGCTTAGCATCGGAAAAATCAAAACACAAAATGGAGATGCCTACATTGTTGCATCCGAAACCTGTGCCTTCGATATTGTGAATGCTGAATACATTCGTTCTCTCGAACACAATGAGTTAGTTGTGATAGACAAAGAAACAATTCGCACTGGCGAAATTAAATCATATAAAATTCAAGAAGTTACACCTGTGGCTCGCCACTGCATATTTGAATACATCTACTTTTCTCGCCCCGACAGCAAGATTTTCAATCACAATGTTGATAAGGTCCGTCGGAAATTAGGGAAAAATCTTGCTCTTGAATCGCCTTTGTTCAAAGAAAACAACGAAAAGGTTATTGTAATATCTGTACCCGACAGCGGGAATACTGCCGCCTTGGGATATTCGAGAGTAAATTCCGAACTTGGCCAGGCAACTGCCTTCGAAATTGGATTGATTCGAAGCCATTACGTTGGAAGAACCTTCATCGCACCAAGCCAAGACAAAAGAGAATTCCGAGTAAAAGTTAAGTTCAACACAGTCAAGGGTGTGCTTCAAAATCGTGTTGTTGTGGTGGTGGACGATTCAATTGTTCGGGGAACAACTTCAAAGGCATTGATAAAGCTGATACGGGAGGCAGGACCAAAAGAAGTTCATCTTCGGATAACATCTCCGCCGATTCGTTTCCCGTGCTATTATGGAATGGATTTCCCAAGCAAAGAGGAATTAATTGCGAACTATTATTCATCGGAAGAGGAAATAGGTAAAGCAATTGGTGCCGACTCTTTGCATTATCTTTCTTTAACAAAATTGTTGGAATCTGTCCCCAAAGACGAAAATGTTGACTATTGCACAGCTTGTTTTACAGGAGATTATCCCGTACCAATTTTAGAAAATCACAACAAATTTTCTATTGAAATATAAAATTCAAATTTTTTTTGTAAATTGCAAATCTTGTTTTAGTAAATTTTGATAAACTATGTTTGCAGTTGTAGAAATACAAGGTTTTCAGTACGAAGTTGAACCGAATGCTGTCATAAAGACACAGCTTTTGGATAAGCAACCAGAAGAAACAATTGAGTTCGACAAGGTGCTCTTCGTCGAAAAAGACGGCGAAGCAATTGTTGGTACACCATATGTAAATGCAAAAGTCAAAGCAAAGGTAATTTCACACGGAAAAGACCCAAAGGTTATCGTGTTCAAAAAGAAAAGAAGAAAAAATTATCGCCGTTTGAAAGGGCATCGCCAACACTACACTCTTTTAGAAATTCAAGAGATTAGTTTATCATAATATAGAGGGATAAAATGGCACATAAAAAAGGTGGCGGCTCCTCGAAAAATGGACGAGACTCAATAGGTCAAAGGCGGGGAGTCAAAAAATTCGGTGGCGAGTTCGTTAAAGCAGGGAACATAATAGTTCGACAACTGGGGACAAAATTCCACCCCGGCAAAAATGTTGGCTTGGGAAAGGATTATACAATTTTCGCACTGATTGATGGAATAGTGAAATTTGAAAGGAAAGACAAGAAACGGCTAAAAGTTTCGGTTTATCCTGTGCAAAACAACTAATTTTTGTTCCGTTATTTTATTAACACATTCACCGCTTGCCGCCCGGCTTTCCAGCCGGGTGTTATTTTTTTAAAAAGCCAAATGGAACAACTTCGTTTGAAACGGGTTTAATTATAAAACTTGATATTTGCTCAATACAACCATCCTATATTTGAACTTTAAAATTTAGCATAATTTTCTCTATTGTTGGGGAAATATATGAGTTGCTTCAAAAAAACTTTTTCAGACATCGGATATTTCAAAAACATCCGATGTCTTTTTGTAATGAATTCCATTAGGGTCACGAACGAGAGTTATCGTTCAAGCCACCAAATAATTTTATATCTTGTAGGGGCGAATAATTATTAGCCCCTACAAAAAAACACAATTTCCAATCTTTCAAAAAACATTACATTAAACTCGAAAAATGCATTTGAGAAATCATTTTAAAGTTTGTTCCCTGTAATCTATTAAAATATAACAAGTTAATGACGCATTTTCTAATTGCATTGCATTAGAAAAAGTGAAAAACTATTTAGCTGTAAACTATCAAGCATTAATAAGTTGCAGGAAGTAACTATTTTCTATTGCATTTTTCGGGTTAAACATTACATTTGTGAAATTAAACAAAAAGGCTTCCTCGATTTTCGAGGAAGCCCCAAAGTTTAACCCGTTGAAGCAATCTATTTCGAGACTAAAAGGGCGTGTCGAATGGACATATAACCAACAGTTCCAAATCCTAGTAAGAAAAGCAACTGGAACGGAATGGCTGCAATTTCCAAATAATAAATCGAAATGCCTATGCCAATAACATAATAAATTGCAAGAAGTATTTCGAACAGAACAGTTGGGCTAATCTTTCGTTGAACGTATTTTTTGAAACGCCAATCGTCTTTGTTCGAAACTATTCGATATTTCGGTGTTCGAGTGAAGCCCGATTTTTTCCCAATCAATGCCTCGATTACTGCCTTAGTGTTGTTTATCGCTAATCCCATACTGCCAGCAAGGAAGACAGGGAACAGCAGAATCCGATTTCGCCAATCGATATGTATAGCCTTTTGCGAATACAAATAGAAAAGGAATGAAGCAATAGAACCAAGTACAAATACAGACATTGCATTATAATAAACATCAAAAGTGTCGAAAGTATTTTTAATTACAACAAGAGGAATATTAAGCAAAGCAACAACAAGGATAAACGGGAAAACAATGTTGCTCGTAAGATGAACAATGGCTTCGAGCTTGACTTTCCAGTTGAGCTTGGATTTCAGAACAAGGGGGAGAATTTTCTTTGCAGTTTCGACTGCACCTTTAGTCCAGCGGAACTGCTGTGTTTTTAAACCGTTGATATCGGCAGGGAGCTCCGCGGGCGATACAACATCGTTGAGGAACACGAATTTCCATCCTTTCAGCTGAGCCCGATAGCTAAGGTCGAGGTCTTCGGTTAGAGTATCAGGTTGCCAGTTCCCTGCGTCGATTATTGTTTCCTTCCGCCAAATGCCGGCGGTTCCATTGAAATTAATGAAGAAACCGGCTCGATTTCGAACCTGTTGCTCCATTACAAAATGACCATCAAGTGCTAACGCCAATGCCTTTGTTAAGAATGAGTAATCCTCGTTAAGATGCCCCCACCGAGTTTGAACCATACCGACCTGTGGGTCTTGGAAGTAAGGCAAAGTTTTTTCGAGAAAATCTTCTGGTGGAACAAAATCCGCATCGAAAATAGCGATAAATTCACCCTTTGCTAATTCGAGACCATTCTTCAAAGCACCAGCCTTGAAACCTTCGCGATTGTCACGATGAATGTAGTGGATGTCGTAACCTTGTGCACGATAGTCTTCGACAAGTTTTTTAGCTACTTCCTGAGTTTCATCGGTCGAATCGTCCAACACTTGAATTTCCAACTTGTCCTTTGGATAACGAATTTTGCAAACGTGGCGAATCAAACGCTCGACAACGTAAAGCTCATTGAAAATTGGTAATTGAATCGTAACTCGCGGAAGTTCTTTGGGCAACTCGTATTGGGGCAACGAGATTTTTTGAGTTTTGTGATAATAATAAAGCAAAACAAGTCCATGAACCCCAAAAAGAAAGAGCACGGTCAAAGAAAGAAAGTAGAAAATAAGTATAGCATATTCCATAGATTTTAAAACCTCGCATTTATGGACATACCAATTGTTTCCATTTAATTTTTCAAAAACTTACACATTTAAGAAAGAAAATGACGAATGGAGTAAATTATATTGCATATTACCAACCCGAGACTGTGGCTAATAAAATATCATCTGTAAGCTTATCAATAACTTCGGCAATCGCACGGTCGCGTGTTGCTGGTATTCCAGCAACGCTATAAATTGCAAAGTTCGAAAAGTTCCTTTTCCAAAAGCTCTTGTTATTAACTGCATCAAAAAATTCCACAGATACTTCCATTGTAATTTTTCTTTCTTTTTCAACTTCGCCTGGCTTAACAAATGCAGTTTCGTCCCGGATTGAATTTATAATAAGTGATAACTTGCTATCGCCCCCATATTCAACAACTTTTAAACTATTATCTTTTCTAAATTTATTTACCAACTCGCCAAATAACATATCTCGATAATTCGGATTCCCATAATTACTATTGTCAATAACTGGCGTGAACGATATCGTATTTATATGCTTCGGTAAACTTCCTCCTTTAAATGAATAACAGCCAACTATCAAAAAAAAGAAAAACAAACTTATGAAGTTTTTTCTAACAAAATTGTGAAATAAAAATGAAAAAAAATTCATAATTCTCCCCTTCGCCAATATTAGATTGAAACTAAAAAGGGATTGAAGCTTTTTTCGAAACCAACAGTAGTTTCCTGGTAATGTCCAACGAATAATCTGTAATCGTCGGGAAGCTCATTAAGCAGGCGGAAAAGACTTTCTTGCAGCTGGTTTGCATCTCCACCCGGCAAATCCGTTCGACCAACCGAAAGATAGAAAATTGTATCGCCAGCGAAAGCCGCTTTCAAGCTGTCGACAACATACACAACACTACCTTCGGTATGCCCCGGAGTATGCAGAACTCTAACATCCGCAGTTTTGAACTTTAAAGTTTCCTCGTCTTTGATCAGATAATCAGGCTTGCAAGGCTCAATATTGAAATCGAGAGGTATAATAGTGTGTTCCATTGGATTTTCGAGACGATAACTATCCAAAATATGAACATAAACTGGAGCAGAAGTCCTTTCTTTGATTGTCGATAAATCGGCACAATGGTCCCAGTGGGTATGGGTAAGCAAAATTGCCTCGAGTTGCGAATTCTCGTTGCTTAAAATCTCGAACAATACCTCAGATGATTCAGGTGGAGCATCTATCAAAAGACTTGTTTGGCTTCGAGGATTTACTACAAGGTAACAATTTGTTTCCAACAAACCAGCAACAACTGGTATAATTCTCATAAAATTTTTAAACTACCTCAAAAAATCGACTGCAAAATTACAATAATTTTAAATAATTTAGTACTTGTTTTTTTTAATTTATTTCATTATGAAAAATACATTTTTAAAGGAATTTTTAGTCTGTATTTTCCTTTGTTCTTTTTTCAATCTCCACGCACAAAATCCAATCTCATTTCCGCTTGAATTCAAACCGCAACCCTACGATATTTTACATTACGATTCTTATATCGACTTACGCCAAGGAATGGACAAATTTGTCTCGGGCATCTGCGAAATCAAATCCATTTGGACACAAAACGTTACTTCCAGCAACTTTTACTTTCATCTTCGAGACTTATCTATTGACTCGGTCTTCTATAATGGTTCTCCTATCGATTATATATTCCACGAAGAAGACACATTGGATTACTCTTACTATATAATTCCAAATCTGCAAGGGAACTCTAACGATACTTTCCGTGTGAAGATATATTATTCTGGAACGATGACAAACGAAAGAGGCAGTAAACCATTTGGTGGAGTTTTTCTTGCCGATTCAATTCTCTTCGCTATTGGCGTTGGGATGCACAATCAGTATGTTTCGACCACACAACACTGGCTCCCTTGTTACGACCATCCATCGGACAAAGCAACTTTTCACTTTCGATTTATTACACCAAAAGACTTTACCATAGCAACGAATGGAATAACCCGACTTGCTGGCTATACAAACGACGGCTACCCAATCTGGGAATCCTCTTCGACTTTCCCAATCGCCACTTATCTGATGACTTTTGCAATGGGCAAATTCAACACGATGAAATTGGACGAATGGAATTTGCCAAGTAATATTGAATCCATTGTTTATTACCCTCCGCAAGACGAAGAGGCAGTTCGGTTTGCTTTCAACCACTTCGCCAAATATTTTTATGCAATGCAAAACCGCTACGGAAGATATCCATTCGAAAAAATTGGCTATGTAATCGTTCCCTTTTCCGAAGGTGCTATGGAACACCAAACGATGATTACGTTCCCCGAAAGCGTAGTCCAGGACATTTACAATTCGAAAGATACAAACAATATAATGGCATTGCATGAATTTTCGCACCAATGGTTTGGAAATTCCGTCAGCCCTTTGGATTTTCGAGACGCTTGGTTCAACGAGTCGTTTGCAACCTTTTCAGAAGCAGCATTCCTCGAACTTATTTCGGGCAAAGACGCCTACCTAAAAGACCTCTTGCAAAAAAAGAATGATTACATCAACTATTCTACAAAATATGAAGGAATTCTCCCCATCTATGGATTTTCCCGAAAGCCGCCTTCATCAAATTATCCATCGACTATTTATTGGAAAGGTGCAGTTGTTGTTGGAATGCTTCGTTACTATCTCGGCGATGAAAAATTCTTCGACTTAATTCGAACCTACCTCGACCAATTTGCATACCAGTCCCGTTCTACATTCGATTTCATTAACTTCTGCAATTATTATTTAACCGAGAATATCAATTGGTTTTTCGACCAATGGATTTTTGGCAAAGGTTATCCAATTTTGAACATAAATGTAATTCAACAACCATTGTCCGATACCTTAAGTTCGATTGAAATTAAGATCAGCCAAGTCCAACCAAAAGATTACGGGCTCTATATTCATTTACCTATCGAATTTAACTTCAAACTTGCAGAAAATCGTTCTATCGACACTGTTTTAGAAATGAACCAAATTGAACAGACTTTCGTGTTGGATTCATTCCCACGAATCCTTAACTTAAGTGTAAATCAGGGGAAAAAAGTAGTCTCGCTTTTTTCAGCAAATTTTTTTTTATCAACTGAAGAAGACCGACAAGAGAACACCCCGCAAATTGAAATCACACCAAAAGAAATAATAATTAAATCATCGGATGGAGCACAAACGCTAAACTATGCGATTTACGACATTTTTGGCAACGAAATTATTCGCCAAACAGTTATGCAATCGGAAGATGTAGTTCCGCTCGACATAATTTCGCTTGCAAATGGTGTGTATTTTATAACTGTTGATACCAAAATTGGTAAAATCCACAAAAGCTTTATCTTTTGTCGATAAATGCATCTAAAATGCAATCCAATGAAGTTCCCTTGTTTCATTTTTATTAATTTTGATTTTTTATATTTAGCAAGATATGGAAACACAAATAGCAAGGTTATCGATTAAAGGTGCCCAATTTTATGCGTATCACGGCGTTAAAGCCGAAGAGAAAGACCTTGGCGGGCGTTACGAAGTCGATTTGGATTTGTGGTACGATGCTACCCAAGCCATACAAAGCGATAGCGTTGCCTTCGCTTTGAACTACGAGGAAGCAATGAACAGCATCGAAGAATCCTTTGCCGATGAATCATACAACCTAATCGAAACCGTTGCCAGCAAGATTTTAGACCTTGTGTTCCAAAAGTTTCCAGACCTCATAAAAGCAACTATTCGCATTAGGAAAATGAATGTTCCCATCCACAATGTCGTGGCTTATATCGAAACTGAACTTTCGAGGGAAAAGAATCTTGATAAATAAATCGGTACAGAAAACAGAAAAATCCGAAGTCGTTCTTCTTTCGCTTGGCTCAAATTTGGGCTCAAAGAGTGAGAACATTAAAAAAGCAATTGAATTTTTAAAGGAACGGCAAATCCTCGAAGACATTCAAGTTTCTTCATTTTACGAGACTGAACCTGTTGGTTTCAAAAATCAACCAGATTTTTTGAATGTTGCAATTATTGGACGAACAAACCTTTCTGCCGATGAATTGCTTCACGAGTGTAAAAATATCGAAAAGGAATTAGGCAGAAAAGAAAGACCACGCTGGCACGAACGAGAAATTGACCTCGACATTATACTTTATGGCAAACATCAAATACGCTCCGAAACTCTCTCTGTTCCCCATCCACAAGCCGAAAATCGAAAGTTTGTCCTTCTCCCAGCAAACGAAATTGCACCGACAATGGTCTTCCCAAATAAAAATAAAACTGTGAGCGAATTGTTGGCGGATTGCAAAGACAATGCAAAAGTCACAAAACTCCCCATTTATCCAGATTGATTCAATCCGCTTCGTCCAAAAAGTCGGATAACTCAATGTCATCTCCAATGTTCCAAATATCGAGCGGTTCCTTTTCTTTATCTTTGTTGGTTTTCTTCCCATTCAGAAGAATAATATTTTCGGCAACAACTTCAACTTTTTGAACTTTCTCGCCACTGCGAAACTGAATAGTTCGACTTCGCAAAACTCCTTCGACAAACACTTTCGAGCCTTTTTTTAAAATCTTATTCGAAACATCGGCAAGATTTCGCCATGCAACAATCGTAAACCAATCATCTCGGTCGACAATTCGCCCATCCGATGTTTTGAACGACTCCGAAAGGGCAATCCGAAAAGTCAATATCGAAGTTCCATTGCTCGCTTTCCTGAAATCAGGTTCGGATGCAACAAACCCAATTAAAATAACTTTGTTAAAACACCTTGACATTGTTTAAACCATATAAGGCAACTCAAAAAACTTAATCACTAAATCTAACAACAAAACAAAAATTTTTTGATAAAAATGATAAATAATTAAAACTTCTAAAAGATAAAAAATATTTTTTGTAAAATTGATGTTGTTTAGTAATTTTGATTTTTTAAATGGAAGTAATTATGAAACATAATGAAAATATAACCTGCATATATTGCCGAAGCAACAAAGTAATCCGCCACGGGAAAACTTCAACGGGAAATCGGCGCTACCGATGTCGAAACTGTGGACGAACTTGGGTGATAGAAAAAGCCGAAATTGTTCGACCCGACATAGGCAGTTTAACCGAAGCCTATCTTAGCGGTAAAACTTTTCGAGACCTCGTCGATATTTACCACAGTTCCCCATTAAGAATAAACAAAAAAGTCAGAGAATTTCTCGAAGGTTGTCCCGATTGGGAAGAATATCTGGATTTATGTTCACCAAAGCACAACGTTCGATTGGCATACTTGGTTGGAAGGACTTTCTCGGCGGCGACATCCGATAAGCCCGACCATACGATGTTTGCTGCTTTGGCTATTGATGCCCTTTCAAATGTTGTCCTTGGTTTCGAATTGTCCGAGACCGATGATTTCGATACTTGGTTTATGCTTCTGGTAAGAATGCGACGAAGGGGCATAGACGTTCCAACCTTTATGTCGAATGGCTCTATACACATAGAAGAAGCAGTTCAGTCTGTATATCCCAATTCAGCTGTTCGTCTGTTTTACCACCGTACATACCGCGATAAAGAAGTGCAATGCTGTCTTTCCCGCGCCCCAATAAATACGAAGCTAATTAACGATGCCATCCACGCTTATGAAATTTGCAATAACCACAATCTATCCCGATATCTAAAAATTACAAACGATAAATTCTTCCACGAGGTTTTGAAAAGTTCGCCCGATTACTTCTGCCGACGCTTGCGTGAGCGACTCGACAACAAGCCCAAAATTAGAATCGAAGGTCTATCGAACGCCTTTCAAGCCCGTTTCGAAAAGTTCCATATGCTGAAAAGCGACCCGTATCCATTGGTTAACGGATGGATAGCCAAGTGGATGCTTCAGCCTCTCGATATTGGCTTTTCGCGTTTAGCAATTTATATGCAACTGCCAGTAATCACTTCCTTCCGTCAATTTGCTTGCGGGCAAGTTCCACAAGTTCATCTTTTGAGTGCCGATAGCCCTCGCCTTAGAACATTTATTGTCGAAATCGCAGCTCGTGCCTTGCAAATACCAATTTTCTACAACCGCTGCGAAATGAAACTCGACAAATGCAGTTTGTTCTAAACATTTAATAAGTATATTCATAATTCAAAATAATTTATTAATTTTGCATTTGGTGTGCACCCGTAGCTCAATTGGATAGAGCTTCTGACTACGGATCAGAAGGTTGGGGGTTCGAGTCCCTCCGGGTGTGCAAAATTTCTTTTTCGGTGCACCCGTAGCTCAGCTGGATAGAGCATCTGATTCCGGTTCAGAGGGTCGGGGGTTCGAATCCCTCCGGGTGTGCTGCTGAGAGAATTTGTAACTTTTTTAGACATCGGATGTTTCAAAAACATCCGATGTCTTTTTGGTAATGAACTTCGCTAAGGTCGCAAACGAGGGTTTTCGGTTATGCTTTCAAATAATTTAATATCTCGTAGGGGCGAATAATTATTCGCCCCTACATAACAAAACACAATTCCCAAACATACTTGCATCCTCATTACCATTTTAGAGGCAGAGCCATATGTTTGCTGAAACAATGCTTTAATGAAATAAATTGAGTAAGTCCCTTTTAAAAAAATTTTTACTTAAAATACCTTTTAACCACACAAACCCTTTTGAATAGAAGCATCCGATTAACTATTTTCAAAATTTTGTTAACTTAAATTTTTAAAAATATATATATGCAATTAGAAATTTCAAATTTGCGTAGCAAAGTCTTTAAGCCGCTACTTGTGGTTTACATAATTTTATACATTGTTGGAATCTTTGGTCTTTCCAATCCTACCACTTACCAATTGTTTGCAAAAACAATTTCTTTTGTTCTTTTGTTAACTTTTTTCGGAGCTTTTTTCTTTCATTCTTTTCGTCCAAATCTTACTAAAAGTCTCATTATTTTTTCTGTAATATATTTCTTTTCTCTCGCAATAGAAATAATAGGTGTCAACTATGGTATTCCTTTCGGAAAGTATCACTATGGGAATTCTTTGGGATTCAAAGTTTTCTCAACTCCGTTGATAATTGGGCTAAATTGGTTATTCGTCGCCTATTCAACATCTTCGATTTTCTTTGATTCGAAACTTAAGCCCGCATTTAAAGTTTTGCTTCCATCGATTTTGATGGTTATTTACGACATCTTGCTCGAGTTTAACGCCCCAAAGCTCAATATGTGGTATTTTGAAAACAACGAACCACCCTTGCAAAATTACATCGCTTGGTTTTTTCTTGCAATAATTATTCATTCTGCTTTTAGTTACTTCAAGATCAACACCAAAAACAGATTAGCTTCGTTTCTGTTCATTGTCCAATTTTTATTTCATCTAATACTGGCGATTTCTGGAATAGGTAATGATTAAACCAAAACACAATTTTTTTATCGAAAAGTTTTTTGAATTTTACACATTCCGATTGATTAGGAAAAATTTCCATAGTGTTCAAATACTTGGTGAATATAATTTAACCAATCTGCCGATTCTCCTCCTATCTAATCATATCAGCTGGTGGGATGGATTCTGGTCGAAATATTTAAATACCAAAATCTTCAAACATAAGTTCCATTTTCTTATGCTCGAGCATCAGTTGAAAAAATATTGGTATTTTCGATATACTGGTGGATTTTCTATTAAACAAAATTCTAAAAGCGTGTTTGAATCGCTGGATTATACAATTGAATTACTTAAAGATAAAACAAACCTAGTGCTCTTCTTTCCACAAGGTCAGATAGAATCTCAATACAATGACCATATTGTTTTTCGCAGTGGTTTAAAGAGAATCCTTTCGAACATACAAAACCCTGTGAACCTCGTTTTTCAAGTAAATTTAATTGATTACTTAAATCATAAAAAGCCAAGTCTATTTATTTATTTTCTCGAAAATCTTATGGTAAAGACAACAATTGATGAAATAGAAACCAAATACAACAACTTTTTGAAAAATTCAATTTCTATCCAAAAATTGATTCACGTTTAATATGGATTTATTGTGTTTCCTAATAATTTCATTTTCAACAATTCAATTGATAATTGCATTAGTTAATTACCTGTATCTTAAATTCTTTGTCGCATCAGCATTAAAAGACGTTCCGAAAGATAACAATCCATTTGTTTCAATTTTAATTCCCGCAAGGAACGAGGAAAAGAATATCCCAAAAACATTGAAAGCGATAATTTCCCAGAACTACACAAACATCGAAATTATAGTTTACGATGACAACTCGAATGATAGAACCAAAGACATTGTAGCATCTTTCCAGTCGAACGATAGCAGAATCAAACTTTTAGAAGCCCAAATCTTGCCAAGTGATTGGAAAGGCAAAAATTATGCTTGCCACACTCTGGCTCAACACGCCAAAGGCGACTACCTTTTGTTTCTCGATGCCGATGTAACAATTCACAATGATTTTGTTTTTAAAATTGTTTCACTTGCAAAGAAAGAAAAGTATGCACTAATTTCCTGCTTCCCTAAACCTATTACATTATCTTTTGGCGAGAAAATAACAGTTACAACTGTTTACTACATTTTGCTTTCCCTACTTCCGCTTGCTTTAGTTTCAAAAACAAAGTATCCATCGATTTCTGCAGCAAATGGACAATGTATGTTTTTCGAAGCGGATACTTATCGAAAGATACAACCTCATAAAGTATTTAAAAGCAGTTTTGTCGAAGACATTGATATTGCCCGATACTTCAAAAAAAATCAATTGCGAGTGCTATGCCTAACAGGCTTGTCTGATATTAAATGCCGAATGTACGACAATTTGAAAGATGCCATCAATGGCTTCTCTAAAAATATTGTCAAAATTCTTGGTAATAATTTCCTTACCGCTATTGTGTTTTGGCTTATCACCACATTTGGTTTCGTATCATTTATTTTAACGAAGAACTACGAATTACTCAACTTGTGGATTTTTCAATTTTTTTTAACAAGGGCTTTTATCTCGTTAACCATTGGTAAAAGTTTAATCTCTAATCTGCTTCTATCTCCAATACAACAATTTTTTATTGGGGTTTTCATCTATAAATCTTTTATAAACAAAATCACCAAAAAACAAATATGGAAAGGAAGAAACTTATACTTTTTTTAGTATTCATTTTACATAGCTTTGTTTCTTTTGCTTCATTCAAAGAAGAAATTTATTATGCATATATTTCGAACAAAATGGAATTATGGCAAGAAGTGATTGATAAAATCAATAAAATACCAGATAAAAGCAATGAAACAATTTTAGAGCAGTTGAACTATTGCTATGGCTTCGTTGGATGGTGTTTAGGAAACAAAAAGAAAGACATTGCAAAGAAATATTTGCAACTTGGAAACGAGCTTATCACCAAACTTGAGCAGAAAAAGTATAAACTCTCCGTGATTTATGCTTACAAGTCAGCCTTCATTGGCTACGAAATTGGAATTAGCCCCTACAAAGCCCCATTTATTGGTTCAAAAAGTATTGAATATGCTTACCAATCCATTAAATTCGACAGTTCAAACTACTTTGCATATATTCAACTTGGAAATGCAGAATACTACAAGCCTGCTATTTTTGGTGGCTCAAAAAAGGAAGCTATTAAGTACTTTCTGAAAGCTCTAAAATTTTACAACTCCAAACCCAATGAAATAAATAAAGACTGGAACTTACTTCATCTACTTGCAACTATTGGAAAAATTTATTTGGAAATCAACGATTACAACAATGCAAAACTATATTTTGACAAGGCATTGAAAATCGAACCAAATTTTCATTGGGTCAAGAATGAATTATATCCTTTATTATCCACAAAAATCAGGAAACAATGAAACAAAAGGTAATAATTATAGGTTCTGGAATTGGAGGGCTATCGACAGCACTCCGCCTTTCCCAAAGGGGCTACGAAGTTGAAATCCTCGAGAAGAACGCCCAAGCTGGGGGTCGATTAAATCAAATTAAAAAGGATGGCTTTACCTTCGACACTGGACCAAGTTTCTTCAGTATGTCCTACGAATTCCAGGAACTCGCTCGGGATTGCGGAATTAAGCTACCTTTCGACATTGTCGAACTCGACCCGCTCTATGCAGTTAACTTTTCTGGGAATCCCAAATTCTTTCAAATTTACAAAGACCCAAAACTACTTGCTCAGGAGTTCGAAAAATTCGAACCCGACTTTGAACAGAAAATGCGGAACTATCTTAAAAAAGCAAATCGGGTATTCAACGACACGGTCGACATTGTTATCAAACGCAACTTCGATTCGATTTTAGATTACATACTTGCCTTGATGAAAGTTAATCCCGTTCACCTGCCCCTTTTGTTCAGAAATTTCTGGCAGGAAGTCAGCCTGAACTTCTCGTCGAAAGAAGTTCGGCAAATTCTTTCGCTGGTTGCTTTCTTTTTGGGGCGCACACCTTTCGACACTATGGCTGTATATACTCTTCTGTCCTACACCGAATTCCAACACGACGGGTATTACAATGTCAAAGGTGGAATGTATAAAATTGTCGAAGGTTTCGTTTCGGAATTAATTAATAGAGGAGTTAAAATTAACTACAATGTGGAAATTGTTGACTTCCTGCCGAATAATGGCAAATTGCAAAGTGTTGTCGATAAAGACAATCGGGTTTGGAATGGTGATATTTTTGTTGTAAATGCCGATGCAGCGGTTTTCCGCAGCAAAGTTTTCAAAAGAAAAAGATATTCCGAAGAAAACCTTGCCAAAATGGACTGGACAATGGGTTACCTAACACTCTACCTTGGTTTAAAAACAAAATTGCCCAACGTCCACCATCATAATTATTTCCTTGGCTCGAATTACGAAGAATATTCAAAAAACATTTTAACCAGCGACTTACAACTCGAAAAACCATATTATTATGTTAATGTAATTTCTCGTTCAAATCCCGAATGCGCTCCCGAAGGTTGCGAAGCCTTGTTTTTTGTCTGCCCTGTCCCAAACTTGCTTTTCAAACAAGACTGGTCCGACAAAGACAAAATTGTCGATAGCATCATAAAGGACTTTTCGAAGAGAATAGGCAAAGATATAGAACCCGATATCATCTCGAAAACCGTTTTTACCCCCATTGATTGGCAAAATAAGTTTAATCTTTACAAAGGTTCCGGTTTAGGATTGGCACATAATTTTCGACAAATTGGCGGATTGAGACCCAAAAATTTTGACGAGGAGTTTAGTAACGTCTTTTACGTTGGAGCTTCAACAGTTCCGGGAGCCGGGCTACCTATGGGAATAATTAGTTCAAAACTCGTAACCGAAAGAGTAGAAAGATACTCCAAGCAAACTATTTAAAATTGAAAACTTAAAATGCTTTAAATTTAAACCATTTCGCCTGTAATTTCAGGGCAGACACAGAGCTTTTCCCCTACGATTGTGATGGTAATCATAATGCAATGGTTGGAAATTGTGTTTTGTTGTAGGTGCAAATAATTATTTGCCCCTACAAGATATCGAACTATTCGGTGGCTTGAACGAAAACTCTCCTTCCTAAGTGTAACGGAATTCGTTCCAAAAAGACATCGGATGTTTGCAAAACATCCGATGTCTGAAAAAATGACAAAGTCTTGTAGAGTCGAACCTGTGTGTTCGACCCCTATCCCCTTGTGTTTACCCTTGAATAGGGCAATTAATTCAAATTATGCATAGCACTGAACGAGGAGTCCAAAAAACTTATTCAAATTTGGTCTCAATTAATTTAAGTCAACCTCTCAGAATTGATTAAAAAGGTTTGCAATTACTTTTGCACGATAATCAAAAATATGATTCAGCCGTCGACGAATCATCACTGAATTCATCAATCTACCAGCGATACCCAGCGGAAGCAAATAATGAACTAAATCCACAATTTTCACCCTATTTTCGTCCACCACCTCGAAAGTATGAAGATGGTGCCAAAACTTATAGGGACCAAATCTTTGCTCATCGATGAAGTATTCGTTCTTTTTCAAAGCAGTGATTTCTGTAATCCAATGGAAATCGATATTCAAAAAAGGCGAAACTTTATATTCAATTATTAAGCCATGAAAAATTTCCGAAGGCAAATCCTTGGTTAAAATTCGGAAATTTAAGTACTCTGGGGTGATTTTACTTAAATTTCTTGGGTCTGAAAAGAATTTCCAAACAATTTCGATGTTGGAAACAACAATTTGTTCTCTATAAATTTTATTCAACTGCCTCATATTTTCACTCCTGCATTTTTAGATTTTCCATCATCTCTAAATATTTCTTTCTTCGCTCTTCGAAATCTACCATTGGAGGGAGATATTTGCCCGAAATTGCTTCGGGAACCCATCTTTTTATGTACTCACCCTCGGGGTCGAATTTTTTCCGTTGAAGTTCTGGATTGAAAATGCGAAAATAAGGAGCAGCGTCGACTCCTGTTCCAGCAGCCCATTGCCAGTTGCCTACATTCGATGCCATTTCGTAATCCAAGAGTTTCTCCCTAAAATATGCTTCCCCTAATCGCCAATCCATCATCAAAATTTTTGTTAAAAAGTTTGCAACTACCATACGAACCCTATTGTGCATATAGCCCGTTTCGTTCAATTCTCTCATTCCAGCATCCACCAGCGGAAACCCAGTTTCGCCCAATTTCCATTTCTCAAATGCTTTCTCGTCGAAGTTCCATTCCACTATGTCGAACTTCGAGTTAAAATTTTTCGAAACCGTCCAAGGAAAATGATAAAGCACCGATTGGTAAAATTCCCTCCAAATTAATTCATTCAAAAGCTTTTCGTTGTATTGCTTGGCTAATAAAGCAATTTTCCTAACGCTTAAAGTTCCAAATCTTAAATGCAAACTTAAACGAGTAGTTCCTTTTTCGATGTAAGGGAAATCTCGTGTCTTATGGTAATTAATCAATGTAGCCTCATCCAAATATGGATGTGGAAAGCCTAAACTACTCTCGTAAAGAAAACCCAATTCATTATATGAAATTATCTTCGGTGGCGTTTGAAATTTATAAAGTCTATTCAGAAGCTGTTCAGATGGATTTAAACGAATCTTTTGAGGGTCGAAATTCCTTTTCCATTCTTTCGAATATGGTGTATAAACTTTATAAGGGGCTCCCGATGGTGTTAAGATTTCTTGTGGTTCAAAAACAACTATATCTTTAAAATCAAAACACTTAATATTATTTTCTTTCAAAAAATTCATTACACCTTCGTCTCTTTGGTTTGCCGATGGTTCGTAATCCCTGTTGAAATAAACTCCTGTTATTTCAAAATTATCTATTAACTCTCGAAAAACTTCAATCGGAGTGGAATGGAAAACGAGAATTCCCGAGCCAAAATTTCGTTGGAAGTGATTGTGAATTTCAACCAAACGTTCATAAATAAACTGCACTCTTCTATCCTTTGGTGGCGTTGCAATTTCGCTTAAGATATTCTTATCGAAGATAAAAATTGGTAAAACTGGGAAGTTTGAATTAAGGGCATAATACAGCCCCGTGTTGTCTTCCCATCTTAAATCTCTGCGAAACCAAAAGATTGCAACTTTATCTTTGCTCATACTCCTCGAAAACTTGGTCCGATTTAGAATTTTTAGAGACGAAATAAGTAAAAGAAGCAAGCAAAATCATATCGAAATTATAAATTAAATCATCGAGTGGTATTGAGAAAAATCTAATCGAAAGATTTTTTGTATCATCATAAAAGACAACAGGTTCAGACGACCAAAGCCCCGTCAATGCCCCATTAACAATGAAAAATGGTACAAGCGAAATAAGATAAGAAATTAAAAAGTATACCCGAAAAAGCCCCAATCTTGACACTTTTACAATTAATGCAAGTAAAATCCCAACAAGACTTGCAGTGAAAGTATAAGACTTTTCGGGAACGGAAATGATAAGGCAAAAGAAAAGAATTAAAATTGCAAAATAGAAAAATGCTTCCGAAGCTAACTTTAACGCCATTCCAACTTTTAAATTTATTTCTACTAAATGAAAGATGAAAAGAGTAGAAAAATTAACCACTACGAAAAAAAGCCACTCTTCCAATGGAAGCGAAAGCAGATATATACCCAAAACATAATCAGAATTGAAGCCCCAGACTTTATTCAGAGTAAAAAACACATCCCAAGGTATGAACACTACCAACACAAATACTATCGAAAGTAAAACATATTTAAAATTCTTGTAGAATGGATTTTTGGGATAAAACGACAAAACTAATGGGAAAAATACCGAACAAGCCAAAATGAACAAATAGTAGAGATTGCTCATTTAATAGTTTTTTTCGCTTCAACATAATACTTCAAATGGAAAAGGAGAAGTCCGAAGTTCTCGCTAGGATTTTTTTGAATGTATTTATGGTGAACTCTATGGGCTTTGCGTAAGGCAACAAAATAAGGATGGTCTATATTTTTCAGCCAATTGAAACGACGATGGATGTAAACTTCGTGAAGAAGAAAATAGGTCAATCCATAAAAAGTAATTCCCAAGCCTGCCCAAAAAAGAAGATTAAAAGTATGTAAAGCCCCCCAAATCGTTAAAAATGCACCGGGAAGGGCAAAAATCAAAAAGAATGTATCGTTTTTCTGAATAAATCCTTTGTTTTCGTTGGTGTGATGGTCTTTGTGCAAAATCCAAAGAAAACCGTGCATAATATATTTATGCGTAAACCAAGCAACAAATTCCATTGCGAAATAAGAACAAACGAATACAAGGAAACTTAATAAGACATCCATATAACAAAATTCAATATTTATTGAAAAATTTTTTCAGTATCACTTTGAAAAGTAAAATGAACTTCATAAAGTTGTTTATCCTAATCCTTTTTTTCAGAACCTCCTCTGCTGGTAATTTTCTGATTTTTTCGAGCAATTTTCTGTAATATTCGTAAGCAACAAGTACACCAAGTTTCGAACTTTTGGGAAGTTTTCTTATACCAATCAACGCTGTCTGGAAATCTTTTTCTATATCCTCGATAATCTTTGCTCTATCGTTTTCGGTCAAATTCGCGAAATCGACATCGGGGAAATAAGTACGATTTAGAACCTCAAAATCATTTTTGACATCACGCAAAAAATTAACTTTTTGAAAAGCAGAACCCAGCGCCTGTGCATAGGGCTTTAGTTCCTTGTACAAACTTTCATCTCCATTAACAAAAACCTTCAAGCACATCAATCCAACTACTTCTGCACTCCCATAAATGTAATTTCTATATTCGATTTCGTTGTATTTCCTCTTATATAAATCCATAAACATACTTTCGAAAAACGGTTCTATCAAATCTTCACCAATATTGAACTTTTGGGCTGTAATTCTAAAAGCATTAACTACAGGATTAGTCGAAAATCCATTTTTTATATCTCCAAAAGTTTGTTCTCGAAATTTTTCAAGATAAGTTCTCTGCTCGATATTATGCATTGTATCCACGATTTCGTCTGCAATACGAACCAAGCCATAAATTGCGTAAATATGTCTTCTCAACTCTTTGTTCAAAAATAGTATTCCTATTGAAAAACTTGTCGAATAAGCTTTGGTTATGACTTCTGAATTTTTATAAGAAATTTTTTCGAACAAACTTATCATAAATTAAAGCATTATTAATAAAAAAATTTATAAAAGTAAATAAACGAAACAAAGTTCCTCTTATTTAAAGACAGCCCTTTATCCCAAACTCTTAACCAGTTCCAAACAAAATATCATCTTACTATTTAATTAAGTAAACACATTAGACAATCCACCCTATTTTTGAACTTAAAATTTATCATAATTTATTCTATTGTTGGGGCAATTTATGAATTGCCACTAAAAACATAAATACCCTACAAAACTTATAGTCAGAGGTTTTAGCATTGTTAGCATACCCATAGGGATAAGAAGCGAACATTCAGGTTAGCCCCTGTAAGAATTTGTAACTTTTTCAGAAATCGGATGTTTCAAAAACAACCGATGTCTTTTGGTAATGAACTCCGTTTTGGTCGCCAACGAGGGTTTTCGTTCAAGCCATCGAGTAATTTAATATCTCGTAGAGGCGAATAATTAATCGCCCCAAAAAAAACACAATTCCCAACCATTCTATCAACATCAACATTTTAGAGGCAGTTCTATGCGTCTGCCCCGAATATCCCGAGTTGGAATAAATTAAGTAATTACCTTAATCCATTTTAAAATACCTTTAATAGATAATTTTCTTAGTAATTTTGAAATTTAAATATACTTAACTATGAAAAGACCAGACTGGGATCAACTTTACATCACGCTCTGCTATCTTGTTGGAATGCGTAGCCGAGATGATATGACCCACGTCGGTGCGGTAATTACCGACGAAGACAATGTGCTTGTTTCGACTGGCTACAATTCCCTTCCGCGCAACATCGAAGTCGACAAAGACGGCAAAAGGATTAGCCGGGAAAACGGAGAAAAGTACTACTGGATTGAGCATGCCGAACGAAACGCTATTTATAATGCCGCTCGGCGAGGAACACAACTAAAAGGATGCAAAATCTACGTCCCGTGGCTTCCCTGCGCCGATTGCGCCCGTGCAATTATTCAAACTGGTATTTCGGAAGTTATCGTTCACCGCAATGGTCAGGACTTCTACGACAAACACACCAACGGCAAATGGGCTGAACAGCACAAACGAACCACCGAAATGTTCCTCGAAGCCGGCGTCCGTTTGCGTTATGTTACTTGCAACATAGTAGTTCCCGAAATTTATATGAACGGCAAAATTCACAATGCATACGAATATCTGAATCGGGAAGAGAACGAGCAATGAAGCGAGTGCTAATTATTGCCTACTACTTTCCGCCTTCGGGTGGTCCCGGTGTTCAAAGAGTTTTGAAATACACCAAATATCTCGCTGAGTTCGGATGGGAACCTTTCGTTCTAACAGTCGAAAACGGAACATTCCCTGCTGTCGATTTTTCTTTGCTCGATGAAATTCCCGAAAAAGTAAAGGTTTTTCGAACTAAAATTTTCGAACCATACGATTTATATCGAATATTCACGGGAAAACCCAAAAATGTTGCAATCGATGTAAATGTAATTAAAAAAGAAGACCAAAAATTGTCCTTCAAAGAAAAAGTCGCAGAATTCATTCGTGCTACTTTTTTCATACCCGATGCTCGAGTTGGTTGGCTACTGACTGCTAAGTCCAAAGCCATTCAGATTTGCAGGCACTACAAAATCGATGCAATTTATAGCTCGTCGCCACCCTACACTAGCTCCTTAATCGCTCGATACACAAAACGAAAAATGAGAATCCCGTGGATTGCTGGATTCCGTGACCCTTGGACAGGATTCATCTCGGCGCCCCAAAGATGGTTTCTACCCGCAAAAATCGATAAGCATTTGGAATTTTCGGTTTTTGCGGAAGCAGACTTGGTGGAAGTAGCTTGGGAGGGCATCGCAAAAGATGCTTTAAGCAAATATCCTCAACTTCCTCGCGAAAAGTTCATTCATATTCCAAATGGATTCGACCCTGCGGATTTCCCAAACATTGAGTATCGTCCGAACCCGATTTTCACATTAACATATACAGGCTCGATGTATGGAAGGCGAAATCCGCAAAGCCTTTTCGTTGCTCTGGAATGGTTGATTTCCCAAAACCTGCTCAATCCCGAAAAGATAAAAATTAAGCTCATCGGAAGATTTGGAAACGAAATTTACGAAATGATAGAAAAAACAAAAATCAAAGACAGAATTGAAATAATTGGATACCTACCGCATAGCAAAAGCCTTGAACATCTTTTGACTTCCGATGCTTTGCTGCTTATCGTAGACGAATCGAAAGAAAGCGATGAGATAGTTCCGGGCAAAGTATTTGAATATTTAGGAACCGGGCGACCCGTGCTTGCTATTGCACCTACCAACGGTGCCGTTGCAAAAATTATTGCCGAAACAAAATCGGGCTTAGTTGCTCACCAAAGTGAACCAGAGAAAATAGCACAGAACTTTTTGGAACTCTTTAAGGCTTGGGAGAACAACACTGATTTTCAACCAAATTGGAACGAAATTCAAAAATACAATCGCAAAGAACACGCAAAAATACTTTCGGAACTTTTAAACAAATTGACCCAATGGAATTTTTAGCATTTCTAATAATCTTGGATATTGAAAAGAAATCCCACTTAGATTAAATTCCCAATTTCTTTAAAAATTAACTGAATTAATAAAAAGATGATTACTTAAACCGTTTCATCCAAGACACATAGCTAGGGGCGAATAATTATTCGCCCCTACAAGATATTAATTATTCGATGGTTTGACCGAAAACCCTCGCTCGTAACTCTAACAGAATTCATTACAAAAAGACATCGGAAATTTTTTAAAACATCCGATGTCTGAAAAACACTTGCAGGGACGAATCTATTTGTTCACCACCTGTTCTTGCATTCTCGGGGCAGACACAATGGTCTGACCCTACGATAGTGATGATGTCGTGGAAATAATCGAACAATATGTTTTGTTTTGTTGGGGTAACTTATGAATTGACCCTCCAAGAAATTTAAAATATCGGGTGTTTTGTCTTGAGCAATTGTCTAATAAAAAAAGCAGGGACATTCAAATCTGTCCCTGCATTAAATCTCCGTGAAATTATCTAATTGAAAGAACGATTATTTTACATTCCCGCCGTCGAAATCGCCATCGGGCGGTCCGAAACCTTCATCAGGTGGACCGAATTTGCCTTTTCGTCTGTCCATTCCATTTTTATTACCTTTTCCCTTAGCTCGCTCGATAATAGCCTTCTGTAATCTCTCGCGGAATCGGTGTTCAAAAATTAGGTATCGGGCGAATTGCTCTTCATTTAATACTGATTTAATCTCTTTTTGCTGCTCAAACATCGTATTTGCAAGTGCCTTTTGGGCATCCATTAACTTCTGGGACTGCTTCGAAATTTCATCTTTGCTTGCCTTTTTGCGAAGCAGATATTCCAAGTCGAGCAAAGCATCTTGGACTTCCTTGTGCTTTTCTTGTATTGCTTTTTCCGCTGCGTTATACTTTGCCAAAAACTTTGCCGAAGTGTTCTCGTCGAGGTCAAGTATTTCGAGCAAACGCATCTTTTTGAATTCACCCAATCGTTCTTGTGCACGGAATGCTGGCTGGGATTTAAGGCTCGAAAAACCGAAAAGCGCGACGCACAAAAGAACCAAAAGCGATTTCAAACTAGATCTTAACATTTTTTAACTCCTCTATTAATTGTTGAAAATCATTTTCATCTATTTGGTCAAGATTTTTCATTAACTCCAATTCAGTTTGCTTTTCAAATGTAAGATGACTAATGTTCTTCTGGTCAACTAATTTCACCAAATCTTCGTTGACTATCTCTGTTAAGTCATCTGCTACGTTATTATCCATTGAGTAAGCTAATTCATCTGCAACTGGAAAATCAAATCCGTAAAGTGCTGATGAAGTCTCGATGACAGAATCTGGAATTTCGGGCGAAATCAAGGGTGCCCGCTCGATTTTCATCTCACTTACTGAACCGTTAACGTTCCTTTCGGGTTTAATTTCGTTTCTATAACCTTTCGAAAGGAAAAGAGAAAGAGCAATGATGATAACGCCCAAGCCTGCAACTGCTGTAACAAAACCTTTATGCGAAAATATTTCCAAAGGGGATTTCTTCCTTGCCAACTTGTTAGAAACTTTAACTGGAATATTCCTTGTTTTCCGTTCCAGATACCCGTCGATATCCATTTGTTCTAATTTCCAAAACACTTTTTGCACCTCCTCGATTTCCTCGACGAGGTCGGGAAAATTGGGAAGATTTTGCTCGAATGCTTCGGTTTCGTCTTTCGACAGCCGTTTAAAAATGTAATCGGGCAACAATTCTTCCATTTCCTTTCGAGTCAATTGCTTACCTTCCATCTATTCCTCCAAATATTTTTTCATTTCACTTGCAATTTTACGAACTGCGTGGAAGTAGTTGGCTTTCAAACCACCAACCGAAGTTCCAAGCATTTCCGAAATTTCATTGAAACTTAAATCCTCGAAATAACGCAATGAAAATACTTCCCGTTGTTTTTCGGGCAAAGATGCAAGCACTTCCAAAAACTTTTCCTCCAATTCCTTATTCTCCAATTTATTCGATTGCGTATGGTCGGGAAAATCTAAATCGCTGTCTTCTTCTGGTCGAGAAAAACTAATAAATGAAATCAAATTCCGTCTTCGAAGCAGATTCTTTGCCTTGTTAACAGTAATCCGATACAACCAAGTTTTCAATGAACTTTCCTGCCGAAAATCTTTCAACTTTCGCAAAGCATCAATAAAAACTTCTTGTGTGATGTCTTCGGCATCATCATAATTCCGAACATATCGATATGCAACAAGATAAATAAAATTTTTATATCGCCGAACAAACTCGTTGGTGGCTTGTTCAATGTTCCCTTTCGAATATTCCTCGATTATCTCTCTATCAGTTTTCAAATTTATTGCCAATTCAATCATTTTCATTTCAAATATAACAATCTAAATTCATTCATTTGACAAACTAATTTCCAAAAAGTTTAATTAAATTTTTTAATTTTGCTTTTTTTAAAAATGAAAATAAAAACTGAATACATTTTCTATTTTATTTATTTTGTCATAATCCTACCTCTACTTTTTTTGCCTTTGGGTTTAGATTATTCAATCTTCCTTCTTGGTGGCAAAACAATCGCCGAAGGCGGAAAACTTTATATTGATTTCATTGATATTAAACCACCGTTTGTTTATTATTTCTTTTCCTTGCTTTACCTTCTCTTTGGGTTTAATTCAATGCTCTATCAAATTTTTAACCTTGTTCTATTATTTATTTCTGCTTTACTTCTACAAAAAATCGCCTTTTCGGTTACAAACAATAAATGGCTTGGGTATATCTCTCCAATTCCAATGCTCTTTTATTTGGTTTCTCTAAATTATAACTTCATTGTGCAATTAGAAACTTTTTTCCTTCCATTGTTCTTTTTGATTTGTTACTTACTTTTCAAAAAAGAAACTTCGCCTTTCAATACAATACTATTAGGAATCCTGCTTGGTATCATTTTTTCCATCAAATACACCTTTGGAATAATGCTCCTTCCTGTTGGTTATTTCCTTTATAAACGGAAAATCTACGATGCAAAGTATTACATATATCTGCTCGTGTTTTTCGTCCTTGTTTCGATTTCACAATTTATACTTATTCTATTACAAGAAGGAACCTTAAAGTATTTTCTTTACATTGTTCAATTTTTAAAATATTACCAAAATGTGTTGGGAGCAGATTTCTTTTCGATAAAAGAATATTTGAATAACTTATCATACACTTTTGGAACATTACTTTCTTTGTTCTTCTCAATTTTGGGATTCTATGGCTTCTGGATTTCTTTGAAAAGGATTAACAATTTTCACGAAGTAGAACGAGAGTTCCATCTTTTCCTTCTGATTTCTTTGATTGCTCTGATTTTTTCAATTATTGTCGAACACCAATTTGTTCCTTACAACTATCACAGACTTTTGCCGATTCTAACCATTTATATTTCCTATGGCATTTTAGAATTGTATCGAGAGACAAAATCTCTCCATCCCAAACTTCAACTGGTGGCTTTTTCTTTGTTTTTGGCTCTTTTTCTATTTCTTTCTCCCCTATCCCGTTATGGTCGAAATGTTGTTGCCAGCTATTTTTTCTTTGCAAATGAACAAAAATACGCCGAGTTGTTCGAAAATCCCTTGTCCTTTAATGTTTTACTTAAACAACAAAAAGAAGTAGCAAAGTTCCTTGCCGAAAGAATAAGCGAAAACGACACATTTTTGGTTGTAGGTCAATCAACTCAACTTTACATTATGGTTGGGAAAGGGCACCACTCCTCCTTCCCACTCTCGATTTTTGTCCTTTCAGACTTTCCCCCACCAAAGGAATGGAAAGAGCGTTTTGTATCCGAATTAAACACCGCAAAATACATTGTATTGCAAAAATATGATTATAGTTACCTTTTGACAAGAAATTTAGAAAATGCCACTTCGTATACAAGGTTCATCGAAAATCCTACATACAAAAGAATATTGGAAGATAAATTCACATTGGTGTTTCAAACATACAATTATTTAATTTATAAACGAAGGGAGTGAAATGTATTTCGAAGTTGCTGGTATCACAGTAAACCCACTTATTCCGCCCCTTGTTGCTTTCATAATATCAGTATTTACATCTACTGGTGGAGTAAGTGGAGCATTTATTATACTTCCATTTCAAGTTAGCGTTTTGGGGTTCACATCTCCTGCGGTTAGCGCCACAAATCAGCTTTACAATGTTGTGGCAATTCCCAGCGGGGTCTATCGGTATATCCGCGAGGGCAGAATGGTTTGGCCTCTCACGTGGATTGTTATCGCCGGAACACTGCCCGGAGTTCTTATTGGCGCACTTGTGCGAATCAATTACCTTTCTAATCCAAGTTCATTCAAGGTTTTTGCTGGTTTTGTTCTGCTTTACATTGGGTTCAGAATTCTCCGAGAAATCCTTTCCCGAAAGAAGCCCAAAACATTGGAAGCGGAACAAAAATTTAACGAGATTGTTAAAAATCTTCGTGCAGAGCATTCCAAAGCTAAATTGCCAAAGGCAAAAGTCCTAAGATTTAACTTAAATGTGCTTGAATATGAATTTGTTGGCGAAAGATTCAATGTCAAAACCATCCCGATTTTCCTTATAAGCAGCATAGTTGGAATAGTAGGAGGAATTTACGGCATCGGCGGCGGCGCGATTATGGCTCCAATTTACGTAACTTTTTTCAACCTTCCCGTCTATACTGTTGCTGGTCCAGCATTGATGGGGACATTTATCACCTCGGTCTTTGGTGTCATCATCTACCAAATTTTGGCTATATTTTATCCAACGATGAGCATTGCACCCGATTGGAAATTGGGAATACTTTTTGGAATTGGTGGGCTTATAGGAATGTATGTTGGGGCTCGTCTGCAAAAGTATCTACCGGCAAAAACAATTAAATTGATTCTCGCTATCGCAATTCTTTTCCTCGGATTCCGATATGTTTTGAATATAATTTGGAAATAATTTCACATATATAATACGAATATTTTTTCGAATTGGAACCAAAAATTGGGTATAGTACTAAAGGTAAAATAATCTTTTATATAGTAACCACTTAATAGCAATTAAAATTTAGCAATTACTCGATTTGTTCCACCCGAGCAAGTTTAGATTGTTAACTTATCATTTCCGAAATTATTCTTTATGGGAAACTGGCAAGTCGTTCAAACGAAACACAGGTTTAAGGGGCGAACACATAGGTTCACCCCTACAAGTATTTTTCAGACATCGGATGTTTCACAAACATCCGATGTCTTTCCGTAATGAATTCCGTTAGGTTCACGAACGAGAGTTTTCTGTCAAGTCACCAAATAAATTAATATCTTGTAGGGGCGAATAATTATTCGCCCTAACAAAACACAATTCCCAGCCATTCCATTATTATCGACATCTTTGGGGCAAACCTATGTGTCATCCCCGAAAATGCTATGGTGAAATTAATTGAGTAATTACCTAATCTTTTATATGGCATCCACTTGAAAGCATTTAAAATTTAACCATTTCAATCTTTGGTTAGGTTATTCGTTTTAGTTAATTTTGTAACTCTTTAAAATTGAAATCGAACGATGCTAAAAATTTTGGTTAAAGGCATAAAGGATGGGGAATACGATATCGACATATCGTCGCCTGTTAGCGAAATCGAGGGATTTTTCCCCGAATTCTTTGGTGATGTTCGATTTCGTGGGAAGCTTAGAATACTTGGCAAGCGATATACTGTCGAAGGAATTGCCGAATGCGAAGCTCATTTGGTTTGCGACCTCTCCTTGGAAGAATATACCGAAACAATTAGTGTACAAATTTCCTCTTCTTTTTATGCCAACAACGAACTTTACTTTTCTCTGAAAGGGATAAGCGAGGAATTACGAGAGACGCCCGAGCATATAATTCACGAAGACGACAAGTATATCGATATTTCCGAAGATGTTCGACAGGAATTAGCCATACATTTGCCAATGAAAAGAATTGCACCGCACTATCGTGGTAAAAGTTTCGAAGACATTTACCCGCAGTTTTCTGCCGATAAGCCCAAAAATGCTAAAAATAAAGAAATCGATGAACGTTGGTCTGCTTTAAAAAAACTGAAAAATAAAAATTAATTATTCATAAAAGGAGAGAAAAAATGCCAAATCCAAAACGAAGAATGTCGAGTTCGCGAAGGGACAAAAGAAGAGCCCACTACAAACCCGAAGTCCCAACTTATGTACAATGTCCACAATGTGGAGCCCCAAGGCTACCGCATCGAGCCTGCCCCGAATGTGGATACTATAATGGCAGAAAGATAATTGCAAAATTATAATGTAAAAATTTTGTTAATTTTGATTTTTTATTTTCTGAGGATTTATGGAATTTCTTCGGAAGAAATTCTATCGCATAGCAGTTGACGCAATGGGCGGCGATTTCGCCCCTCTTAACGAAGTTTATGGTTCAATTCTTGCAGCCAATGACAAAAACAGATTGGTTGACTTCGAAATTGTTTTTGTTGGCGATGAGAAAAAGATTACAGAAGCCATAAAAAATTATAACCCAAAGGACCTCAACTACTCTATCGTACACGCCGAAGAAGTTGTTACAATGCACGACGACCCGACATCTGTGCTCAAAAAGAAGAAGAATTCCTCGCTCTACAAGGGAATCAAATTGCTTGCCGATAATTATGTCGATGCTTTTGTTTCGGCGGGAAATACTGGGGCTACGCTTTCGACTGCAACAATTCTTTTGGGAAGAATCGAAGGAGTTAGCCGACCGACGATTGGTTCCTTTTTCCCAACCACGAGGAAATTCCCTACTCTTTTGCTCGATGTTGGCGCGAACATAGACGTAAAGCCAAGGTATTTATATGAATTTGCCTTGATGGGCTCGATCTACTACAAAAGCATTTTCGGCATCGAAAATCCCAAAGTTGGCTTACTTAATATAGGCGAAGAGGAAACAAAAGGCTCCGAACTTTTGCTTTCAACATACAAAATCTTAAAAGAATCATCTTTGAATTTCATCGGAAATGTAGAAGGACGTGATGTTTTGCTTGGCACTGCCGATGTCATCGTTTGCGATGGGCTAATTGGCAATATTGTGTTAAAATTTGCCGAAAGTGTATTAGGACTTTTCAAAACCAAAGTCAAAGACTATTCCCGAAGAAGTATAATAAATGCCTTAAAAGTCCTTGTTTTGAAGCCTGCCCTAAGAAATATGCTTAAAGATATGGACTATCAACAATATGGTGGTGTTCCATTGCTTGGTGTAAATGGAATAGTAATTATTGGGCATGGTAAATCATCTCCTGTTGCAATAAAAAATATGATTTACACGGCAATTGAGCAAGCAAGAAAAGAAATCAATAAAAAGATTGAACGAGCTTTGAACCCACAGATTATTGAAAACAAACAATAATGAAAAATGCCTGCAACAATCACTTCCATTGGACATTATTTCCCTCCCGATGTGTATCCAAACTCGTATTTTGAGCAATATTTGGATACTTCGGACGAGTGGATTATTGAACGAACTGGAATTCGAGAACGCCGTTTGGCAAAAAGCGGAGCAACTTCGGATTTAATAGTTCCTGCTGCAAAAATGTGTATCGAGCGGAGAGGTATTAAATTAGAAGACATCGATTGCATCATCGTTGCAACGGTTACCCCCGACCATATGTTTCCTCCTACTGCTTCTATTGTTCAACACAAACTTGGAATACCCAACGCTTGGGGTTTCGACCTTTCGGCTGCCTGCTCGGGATTCCTCTTTGCTCTTGTAACTGCAGCAAAGTTGGTTGAGTCGGGTGCAGTTCGAAATGTTCTTCTTTGTGGCGGCGACAAAATGAGCGCTATAACAGATTTCGAGGACCGTACTCAAGCAGTGCTTTTTGGTGATGGGGCTGGAGTTGCATTAATCGAAATGTCGGACGACCCAGAGCTTGGCTTGATAGACCATATACTTCATATCGATGGCGAAGGTGGAAAGTATCTTTACCAAGCAGCTGGGGGAAGTGCTAAGCCCGCTTCCATCGAAACCGTTAAAAATCGTGAACATTACGTTCATCAGGAAGGTCAAACAGTTTTCAAAGCAGCAGTAGTGCGTATGGCAGATGTTAGCGTCGAAATAATGCAAAGGAACAATCTTACCAACAAAGATGTAGATTGGCTTGTACCTCATCAAGCAAATTTGCGGATTATCTCTGCAACTGCTAACCGTATGGGATTACCAATGGATAAAGTAATGGTTAATATCGATAGGTATGCAAATACAACTGCTGCAACCATTCCTTCCTGCCTTTCTCAATATTGGGAAGAAGGGAAACTTAAAAAAGGTCAAAACTTGATACTCGCCAGCTTTGGTGCTGGATTTACTTGGGGTGCTGTCTATATGCGATGGAGTTTCTAGATGAAAACTGCGCTATTGGCTCCGGGACAAGGCTCCCAATATGTTGGAATGATGAAAGATTTATACGAGCACTATCCCCAAGCAAAGGAGTTAATTGACCTTGCCGACGAGATTTTAGGCTATAAATTAAGCCAAATTTGTTTCAACGGACCTTTGGAAGAATTAAAAAAGACAAAATATACACAGCCGGCTTTGTTTCTTCATAGCGCTGTAGTTTACGAAATTTTAAAAGACAAACTTGAATTCGACTGTGTTGCGGGGCACTCCGTTGGAGAATACGCAGCCCTATATTGGGCGGGAGTTCTGAAATTCGAGGATGCATTGCGATTAGTATCCCTTCGAGGTGAACTTATGTACAAAGCGGGCGAGTATGCCCCGGGAACGATGTTCGCAGTCATTGGTGCAAGCGATGAAGCAGTTGAAAACGTTTGCAAGTTGCTAAATCAAAATACAGTAGGTGCAGTAGTTGTTCCGGCAAACTATAATTGTCCCGGGCAGCTTGTTGTTTCGGGTTCAGCCGATTTTCTTCGCCAAAATGTGGAAGAATTTAAAAAAGCTGGTGCTAAATTGGTCAAAGAATTAGTAGTGAGCGGGGCATTCCACTCCCCTTTAATGGAGCCCGCTAAAAATGAACTCGAAAAGGCTATTTTGGAAATCGAATTCAAAGATGCTAAAGTGCCCGTCTACCAAAATGTATCGGCTAAACCTACAACCAATGCGGAAGAAATTAAAACTGCGCTGATAAATCAACTTACTTCCCCAGTGCTTTGGACACAAACTATTCTCGAAATGCATAGAAATGGAGTTCGACGTTTCATTGAACTTGGCGCTGGAAATGTTCTGCAAGGCTTGGTTAAAAGAACTGTACCCGACTGCGAAATAATAGGTTTGGATAAATTGGAAGACATACTTAAATTTGAATAGTTTTAAAAAGATATAAAAAACTTATTTTTGTATTTTTATTTAAACGAAAATGAAGCGATTTGAAAATAAAGTAGTTGTTGTAACGGGCGGTTGTCGTGGAATTGGGAAGGCTATTGTCGAAAGCTTCCTTGCCGAAGGTGCTTTCGTTTGGGCTTGGGATTACAAATTACCTGATGAGAACGAAGTCTTTATCGAAAACGAAGAATATCGCAGTCGAGTTCGCACAGTTCAGGTAGATGTTAGTTCTTCCGAGTCAGTTAACAATGCAACACAGAAAGTTCTGGACGAATCTGGCAGAATAGACATCTTGGTAAATAATGCCGGAATAACTCGCGACAACTTGCTTCTAAGAATGACCGAATCAGATTGGGACGCTGTAATCAACACTAACTTAAAAGGAACTTTCCTTTGCACAAAAGCGATACTCCGCTCAATGATGAATCAACGTTACGGCAGAATTATCAACATCAGTTCTATCGTGGGAGAAATTGGCAACGCTGGCCAGGCGAACTATTCTGCATCGAAAGCGGGAGTTATTGGCTTCACCAAATCGCTGGCGAAGGAAGTTGCTTCGAGAAATATACTTGTTAATGCTATTGCACCGGGCTATGTCCGAACAGCAATGACCGAAAAATTATCTCCCGAACAAAAGGAAGCTTTTTTGAAAAATATCCCCCTTCGGAGAGAAGCCGAACCCGAAGACATTGCCCGTGTTGTTCTTTTCCTTGCTTCCGATGATGCCAGTTATATCACTGGCCAGGTAATTAATGTAGATGGTGGTCTTGTTATGTAATTTAAATGTATGTTTAACAATAATTTAAGGAGAATTTATGGCAGACATTAAAAGCAAAGTTACAGAAATCGTTGTTCGCAAGCTTGGAGTCGAAGAGTCTCAAGTAACCGAATCGGCAAACTTCATCAAGGATTTGGGCGCCGATTCTTTGGACACAGTCGAGCTAATTATGGAATTCGAAAAAGAATTCGGTATAACAATCGAAGATTCCGAAGCAGAGAAAATTCAAACCGTTGGCGACGTAATTAACTTCTTAAAAGAAAAAGTTGGCGAATAATCACAATCGACTTTGAATTATGCCAAAATACAATTTCCCACGGGTTGTTGTAACGGGGATCGGGGTTGTAACTCCTATTGGTAACACCGTCGAGGAATTCTGGAACGCTATGCTCGAAGGCAAAAGTGGTGCAGATTACATAACCCGCTTCGATACAACCCATTTCGAAACAAAGTTTGCTTGCGAAGTTAAAAACTTCGATCCCCTTCTTTACTTGAACCGCAAAGAAGTTCAGCGAATGGATTTGTTTACCCAGTTTGCAATCGCTGCAGCAACACAAGCTATTCAGGATTCAGGATTAAACTTGGACAAAATCAATAAAGAACGCACCGGCGTAATCTTTGGTTCGGGGATTGGGGGAATGTGGACTTACCATTACCAACAACAGCTCGTTTACGAAAACAATGGTAAACCCGACCGAATTTCCCCATTCTTTATTCCAATGATGATATCCGATATTGCCGCCGGTCATATTGCCATTCGTTGGGGATTCAAGGGACCAAACTACGCAACAACCTCTGCTTGTGCAACCTCGTCGCACTCACTTGCTGATGCTCTTATGCTCATTCAGAGAGGTGATGCTGATATTATGGTTGTCGGAGGAAGCGAGGCTGCTATTTGTCCGATGGGTGTCGGCGGATTTAACGCAATGAAAGCTCTTTCCACAAGGAACGACGACCCAAAAACCGCTTCCCGACCATTCGACAAAGACCGCGATGGCTTCGTTATGGGCGAAGGTGCCGGGGTCCTCATTCTCGAAACACTCGAACACGCTTTGAATCGTGGTGCCAAAATTTACGCTGAATTTGCAGGCTTCGGCTTGACAGACGACGCTTTCCATATCACCCAGCCAGCACCTAATGGCGAGGGCGCCTATCGTTCTATGAAACTCGCTCTCGAAGACGCCGGCTTGCAACCCCAAGACATTGATTACATCAATGCTCACGGAACTTCAACTCCTTTCAACGACAAAAATGAAACAGCAGCAATCAAAACTTTATTCGGTGATTACTCATACAAAATCAATATCAGTTCAACTAAATCAATGACAGGTCATCTGCTCGGGGCAGCTGGTGCTGTCGAAGCCATTGCAACGGTGCTTGCGATTGAACGGGGCATAATTCCCCCGACAATCAACTATTTCACCCCCGACCCCGAATGTGATTTGAATTATACACCGAATAAGCCTGTTCAAAGAAAAATCCGTGCAGCTTTGAGCAATACTTTTGGTTTTGGCGGACACAATGCTACCCTTGCTTTCAAAGCTTTTGAGGTTTAATTCAGGCTTCGAATTGTGAAAAATTTTTTCGACTTATTATACAATGGACTTTACCGATTTTCATCATCGGGAAAGTCCAAAAATTTAAATATCGAAGCAAATAATCCTAATAGCTTTGAGTTCTTTCGCGAAGAAAGAAAAAAACAAATCCAAGAGAAACTGGGCATTTCGATAAAAAATCAAAATTATTTCGACGAAGCACTAATTCATCGTTCATATTTGCACCTTTTGCCAAAAGGATTGTACCAATCCAACGAGAGGCTTGAATTTCTGGGCGATTCCGTTCTTGGCTTTATCGTTACAGAATATCTTTTTCATAAATACCCCAATTTGCCCGAAGGAGAACTGACCAAAATTCGTTCGTGGCTTGTAAATAAACATTCCCTTTCTGTTGTTGCAAAGAAATTAGAAATCGATAAGCTTCTCTTGATAAGCTTTAGCACAGCGAAAACACTCGACCGCTCGGGCGAGACCATTCTTTCGGATGCACTCGAAGCTATTATTGCTGCGATTTATTTGGACTCGGGTTACAATGCAGTAAAAAAATTTGTAACCCAAACACTTATCCCTTTGTTAAAAGAGGAAGACGTTCTTCAAGATAAAAATTACAAAAGTATTTTGATGGAGACAGTACAAGCCGAAGGCAAATCCGCTCCTACCTATGAAGTGTTAGAAGAAGAAGGTCCGCCCCACGATAAAACTTTTCGTGTTGGTGTTTACGTCGACAATATCCTTTTAGCAACAGGGACAGGACGCAGTAAAAAAGAAGCTGAACAGAACGCAGCAAAAAATGCTCTTGAAATCAGAGATATGAAAAAAAAGAATAAAGGAGAAGAAAATGGAACAGCTGGTCTTCGAAAAAAGTAAACCTGGTAGGAAAGCATATACCCTACCAGCTTGCGACTTAGAAGAATATTCTTCGCAGTCTTTACTGCCCGATAAGTTCAAAAGGCAAACTGAACTTCATCTCCCCGAGCTAAGCGAAACCGAAGTTGCACGCCACTTCTTTGGCCTTTCCAAGCTTAACTACTGTATCGAAAGCGGAGTTTATCCCCTTGGCTCTTGCACAATGAAGTATAACCCCAAAATCAACGAAAAACTAGCTTCGCTGGATGGATTCGCTAACTTGCATCCACAAATCGACGAAGACTCTGCTCAAGGTGCTCTTCGTTTAATGTATGAGCTTGGAGAAAGTTTAAAGAAAATTACTGGATTTACAGGAGTTACTCTTCAACCGGCTTCCGGTTCGCAAGGAGAATTAACTGGGATATTACTTTTCCGTGCATACCATTTAGACCGCGGGGATACAAAACGAAAAAAAATTTTAATTCCCGACTCTGCACACGGAACAAATCCTGCATCTTCAACCATCGCGGGTTATCAAGTTGTATCGATTAAATCCGATTCCGATGGTAGAGTTAATGTTGAAGATTTGAAAAAATATTGCGACGACACAGTTGCAGGCTTTATGCTTACGAATCCTAATACCGTTGGGCTATTCGAAAAGAATATACTTGAAATCGAAAAAGCAGTACACGGCTGTGGCGGCTTGATGTATATGGACGGAGCTAACCTTAATGCACTTCTTGGCATTGTAAATCCCGCCGATATGGGCTTCGATTGTATGCATATCAATTTGCACAAAACATTTTCTACACCGCACGGCGGTGGTGGTCCCGGTGCAGGTCCTGTTTGTGTCAACGATAAGTTGAAACCATATTTACCAGTGCCACAAATCGAATTCGATGGCAAAAAGTATCATTTGAATTATGATTTGCCAAAGACAATTGGCAAAGTGCATTCGTTTTTTGGAAATTTCCTTGTTTTCGTTCGTGCTTACGCATACATTTTGATAAATGGCACCGAAGGATTAAAAGAAGTAAGCAAAAATGCAATAATTAACGCAAATTATCTGCTTAGCAAACTCAAAGGGAAATACCATCAGCCTTTCAAAGAATTTTGTATGCACGAATTCCTTATTACTGGCGAAAATCAAAAGAAGTTTGGTGTTACAACAAAAGATATTGCAAAAAGAATTCTGGACTTTGGGCTATATGCTCCAACAATTTACTTCCCATTAATCGTCCACGAGGCTATGCTGGTTGAACCTACCGAAACAGAGACAAAAGAGCGATTAGACCAATATGCTGAAATACTTTTACAAATTGCCGATGAGGCAGAGAAAAATCCTGAAATACTTTTAACAGCTCCGCACAATACACCTGTCCGCCGTGTTGACGATGCACGTGCAGCTCGATTCGTAAATGTTAACTATTTTAAAGGGGAAACGAAAGGATAATAAACCCGCTGTTCATCCGATGGCTTCAATTCGTCGGATGAACAGCAAGATATTTAACGAGGATTATATTTTTTTACTTCTCCTGCACCTGAAATACTGACCTTCATAAAACTTGGTTCGCCAAGGTAATAAACATCCCCGCTCCCAGACACTTCTACTTCGAGAGAGTTTCGGCATTGTATATACACATCGCCCGAACCGTTGGTCTCGATTTTAGCCTTATCGGCTACCAACTTTATTGCTCTAATATCCCCACTTCCATTGATTTCGCTAAAAAAAGAATCACAATATCCACCAAGCCGAATATCACCACTTCCCGAAACCTCAATTTTGACTTTGTTGGCATTGATACTATCAATTACAACATCGCCAGCCCCAGCAATTAAAATTTGCATTTTATTTACCACAATTGGCGTTTGTGCATAAATGTCGCCAGAACCATTAATTTCGATTTTTTCGATTTCCGGAGTTGAAATATAAAAATTCAATCTTTTGGGGCATAACCCTTTTTCTGCATCAATAATCAATTCTTTATCTTGAACATCTGTAAGAATATAATCGAAAAGATTATCATCAGTCTCGACCACTACGGATGTAACTGAATCTTGGGAAAGAAAAATATTCGAAGCAATGTTTACGGAAATTCGGTTGAACTTTGGTATTTCCCTTGTTTGCTTGCTCAAAGCTCCGCTACCTTCGGTGCATACATACACGCCCATACAACTACTTGGCACAAAACAAAGCAACAAAAATCCCAAAAATTTACCCAAGGTCTTCATTTCATTCCCACTTAACAACATTTAACTACGACTTTGAGTTCAAAAAGTTTCAACTTTTCTTCGCCCAATGCTATGATATTCAAAGCCATTTTTTTCCATCTCTTCGAGATTGAATAGATTTCTGCCATCGAAAATCAACGGATTTTTCATTAAACTTTTCATTTTCTTAAAGTCAGGATTGCGAAAAACAGTCCATTCTGTTGCAATAATTAAAGCATCTGCCCCTTCCAAACAACCGTACATTTCTTTTGCATAATTGATTTTGTCGCCATATACTTTTCGGGTATTTTCCATCGCTTCGGGGTCGTAAACATTTAAAATTGCTCCCTTTTCGAGCAAAGCATCGATGACTTTGAAAGCGGGAGCCTCGCGAACATCGTCGGTGTTCGGTTTGAAAGCCAATCCCCAAAGTGCAAACTTTTTGCCTTGTATCTGATTATCGAAGCGTGCCAGAATTTTTCCAATGAACCTTTGGATTTGCTTTTGATTAACTTCGTAAGTTGCTTTTACTATCGACAACGGAGTGCCTGCTTCTTCGGCGGATTGTATCAAAGCTCGAACATCTTTGGGGAAACAAGACCCTCCAAAACCCAAGCCAGCAAAAAGAAATCGCTTCCCTATTCGGCTATCCGAACCAATGCCAATCCTAACTTTTTCAATGTCGGCACCAACAGCCTCGCAAAACGCAGACAAATCATTCATAAATGAAATCTTGGTGGCAAGGAAAGCATTCGCAGCATACTTAATAACCTCAGCCGTTCGCTCATCGAAAAAGTATATTGGATTACCACTTCGAACAAATGGCTCGTAAAGGTCCTGCATTACTTCTCGAACAAAATTGCTTCTGGTTCCAATTACAATCCGCTCGGGTTTCATCGAATCTTCGACGGCGAAACCTTCGCGCAAAAATTCTGGATTGCTGACAACCTCAACTTTATTCCCCGGATACACCAGGTCGAAAATCTTTCTAACACGGTCGGCTGTACCAACAGGAACAGTACTTTTGTTGACAACAATCCGAGGTTCTTCAATCCTATGATTCTTGAAAATTTCTGCAACTTTTTGGGCAACTTCAAGGATTCTCGAAAGGTCGGCGCTACCGTCGTCGCTTGGTGGAGTTGGCAAACAGAAAAAAGTTATCAACGCTGTTAGCACGCCCTCTTCGAGCTCCGTAGTGAAACGCAATCTACCTTCTTTCACATTTCTTTGCAGAAGCGGTTCCAAGCCGGGTTCAAAAATAGTCGGAATACCCTTATTCAGCTTATCCACTTTTACCGTGTCAATATCGACGCAAACCACTTCGTTGCCTGTTTCGGCAAAAGTAGTGCCAGAAACTAATCCAACATAGCCTGTACCAATAACACAAATTTTGTATGCCATGTAAACCCCGATTAAATAGATTTTTTTAAAATTGAATTGACAAATTTCCTAAAAATTAGCGAATTTTCATTTGCTACTTTTAAAAGAATTATTATGCCAAACAGGATTATTAATATATTTCCGCCCCACATACTCAAAAAAGGAGAGATATAACCACGGTCAGCAAGCTTTTCCCCACCAATCAAACAAGCCCAATAGAAAATGTAGAAGCCAAGAGAAATAGCGGCACTTATCCCGAAATTCCCTCTACGAACAATCATACCCAATGGACAACCTATCAAAGCAAAAACCACGCAAGCAAAAGGAATTGCATACTTTTTGTGTATTTCAACCTCGTATTGCCTTGCTCGAGCCTCATAATCTTTCAAACGGAACATTTCGGAACTAATAAGACTTTCTAGATAGGACATATCTCTTTTGACCACATCTTCGATTGCACCGACATCTAATGTGTCCGAGTGATTTTTTTCAGCCAAAATCCTGGAAGGTCTCGTTAAATTTCTACGAATGTTATCCTCAACATCATTGATATATTTATTTGCTTCGTCCACGATAATTTGCATATCTCGAATTCTCATTTCTCGGTCGCTACGACTAACCATTGTCTCGTTTGTTCTTTCCAAATTAAAACCTTTTGCATCGAGGAACATTTCCAGTTTTCCAAAATTGATTTTTTTGTAATTTTTCTGTTCAAATGGAACAACTTGAAGAATTTCCCCATTAAAAAGCCAAAACCTAAGCTTATTCATTTGGGGAATAAAAACAACATAGCCAGAATCGGCTGAAATCGTATTTGTTTGCTTTGAATTGGAAAGGTCATATATTGTAACTCCGCTTAAGCCATTCGAAAGTGAATCAACTTTTCGTGCAAGAACGGTGTAATTTTCAATTTGGGTAGAAAATTGTCCCGATTCAAGCGAAAAGGTCGGCTTTTTCCTGTTGATATCAATCATCAGAATCTTTGCTTGGTGGTTCGATTCAGGAAGTATTCGGTCATTGAACCAAAGCAAAAATCCAAACAAAATCATTGAAGAAATAAGCACTGGAGAAATCATTTGCAAGATACTCATACCTCCCGATTTCATCGCCGAAATCTCAAATGTAGAAGTCAAGTTTCCAAAGGTCATCAGGGAAGAAAATAGAACACCCATTGGAATAGCAAGAACAACCATCCAAGACAAATTCAAAACGATAAGGTGAAGAATTACCCAAAAACTCAATCCCTTGCCAACAAGTTTATCCAAATCCCGCATCAAAAGTTGAAATAGGAAAAGAAATACCACAAGGAAAGTTCCAAAAAGGAAAGGAGCCAGATGAAATCGCAAAATGTAAAATTTGGTTATTTTCATAAAAACAAAATTAAATCAAAACAAATTAAAATCTTCAAAAGGTATCAAACCAAAAATTGAACAAAAAGTTGGAAAAAAATTAAAGTTTTTGAAAAAAGTGTCGATAATTGAATTGAACAGGAAGAAATAGTGTTTGGCAGGACGCCCAAAGTATTATTAACAAAACAGGGAGGTACACTATGCCAACAGCAATTGCACAAGGAGCGAGGATTCGCACCAACACACCTGCCGAAAACGCATATAATGCGTTGCAGGCAGCAAGCAATAACATTGCACTTCGTCAACTGCGACTTTCCACAGGCAAGCGTATTAATACCGCTGCCGACGATGTCGCAGGCTATATCACCTCACGAGCGTTGCAAGCACGAAACGGGGCTTTGAAAAAAGCATTGCTCGCCGCTGGCGAAGCAATGAACGTAACTGCAATAGCCCAAGATGCATTGGACAACATTTCTAATCTTTTGACTCAAATTAAAGACGCAGCATCACAAGCTTCGACAGGTGCTTTGGGAACCGCAGAAAAAGTGGCTCTGGCAAAGGCATCCTATCGACTCGCCCAGCAAATCCAGTTCGTTGTCGATTCCACAGTGTTCGGTGGAAAGCAGTTGCTCTGGGGCGACTACTCGGGAACCTGGGCAATCGGTTTCTATGCGGATAACTCCATTCTTTCCATTGGTGTTGATTTAACAACTGGTAACACCGACTTTAATATTGCTTCTAACAACTTCAACCTCAATGCAACAAATGCTGCTGTATCGCCAGCCGGCTTCACAACAGACTTCGCCGGTGTTTCTGGACTCAGTTTGCAAAGTCTAAACGAAGTTAGCGAAACCGACTTAGGCATTTTCGCCACTTCGCAAATTGCCACTACTTTGACCAGTCTGGCAATGGCTATCGACAACGTGAACAAGGTCGCAGCATATCTCGGTGCAATCCAGAACAGAATTGGTTCACACGAAGATTTGCTTAAGTCCCAGATTACTAATTATAATGCTGCAATCTCCCGCATCGAGGATGCTGATGTTGCTCAAGAGCAGCTTGAGTTGATTAAACAACAATTCTTGCTGCAAGCCTCGTTGATTTCCTTGACACAGGCAAATCAACAGCCACAAGCCTTCTTGCAGCTTTTTAGGTAATAGCCCGGGCTGAAAGGTATGAAAACAAATATTGAAATTTCATATCTTACTACCAGGAGGTTCCCAGGAAGGGAACCTTCTGGCTTTGGTATAAATTTTGTTCACAATTTTTATTTCACAATTTTCGAAGGTTGATATGGCAGCAACTGCACAAAATCCTGCTTTAGCAAAGGCATATGGTGTAAAAAAAGAAGGCTTTATTCCACAATATATCGAACAAGAAGTTTTATCTTGGTCGAAAGAAAAAGTTATCCTGAAAATGTATGATTTATTCATTGTCAGCGCCAAAAAGCAGGATGTTAGCAAGATGAACAGAGTTTTGGCTGAACTTATGTCTGCATTGAATTTCGACTACGAAGAAACTGCAACTCGATTATACAGACTTTACGAATATGTCCAACGCCTTGTGTTCCAAAAGCGATACCAAGATGCAATATTTATTATGCAAGAACTTCGTAATGCTTGGAACCAGGCATTTGAAATTGAAAAATAGGAGGGATTTATGGCAGATTTGACCTCCAGCTTGAATTCGTTGAGCGATTCTTTAAATTCTTTGCTACAAACAACTTCGTCTACTGCTCAAACCCAAGCAGATTTGCTGGTCGAAGCATACAAACGCACTCAATCGGGCAAACTTGACCAGTTGAAAGAACGAAAAAGCAACCTCGAAAAGAAAAGTTCTTTCTTCTCCGGGCTCCGCTCTAAAATTAACTCCTTGATGTCCCAAATCGATAAATTTACATCTGCAAGCGCCTCATCATTCTTCGTTACTCGAAAAGTTACATCTTCGGACTCATCGGTGGTTTCTGCTTCTGCCACTGGCGAAGCCTTGCTGGGTATCAATACAATCAAAGTGAATCGTCTGGCAAGCAACGACTTGTTAATCTCCGACCAGATGACCGCATCCAATACTTTTTCGGTCTCTGGCTCCAACCTGACATTCATTATTAATGGCAAGACTGTTTCAGTTACAATTAATTCCGGAACATCAAACGAAGATGCTCTGAAATTAATTGCAACTGCTATAAATAACACAACCGACATTAACGCAACAGCTTCGGTTGTAAAAGATACAAGCTCTACCGTTAGGCTCACAATTACAGCCAAAGACACCGGGGCGGATAACAAAATCACTTTCGATGATAATGGTAGCGGGGTGCTTAACGCTCTTGGATTCGGTAATGTTGACCCTAACGCAAGCGTAAGAACACCAACCCAAAGCGGAAACCAGTATGCACATTACAAAATCGCCGCTGTCGATGAACTCAACTCGGAAGCCGAAATCAACGGCATTCTCGTAACTCGAAGCTCAAACTCCCTTTCCGATGTAATCCAAGGCTTGACAATCAACTTACTAAAAGTTCAAGACTCAAATGCCCAGCCTATTACCCTTACAACTGAAGTTGACGCTTCGGCAGTTCAAAACCTTATTAATCCCTTAATTAGTTCTTACAATGAAATTCTGCAATATCTTGACAGCAACAAAAACTTGTTAAAAGATGAACCACTGTTGAGAAATCTGATTTCAAATCTCCGTGTAATCCCTTCTCAAGCAGTAACATCAGCCCAAAATGGCAATCCCCAATATTTAAGCGAAATTGGTATTAAAACGAACTCCGACGGCACCCTTTCGATTTCCGATACTTCCAAGCTGACCGAAGCATTGAAATCCGACTACAAAAAAGTTGCCGATTTGTTTACATCCTCCGATAGTTTCGTATATAAACTTAAAAATGTCGTTGGACTACTTTCGGGCGATACTAATTACATCACAAACAAAACTCAAAACGTGCAAAAACAAATATATGAAATGCAAAAGCGAATTACCGACCTCGAAGCCAAAATCGAAATGCAAGCCGAAAGCTACAAGAACGAATACTTCCGAAGCCTCGAAGCATATCTTAAAGCACAAGCCCAATACACAACATTTTCAAACTCTGCAAATTCTTTGTTAAATCTTTATTACTCAAATTATTAGTCATAAATAGGGGAGGCAGATATGATTACCCCAATTGAAGGACCACCAGTTAACGAATTGCAAACTAATTTGCCTGAATACCGATTATCGGTTAATGCTAACAAACCTGTTGAACCTTCTAATCAAGCTCAATCCAATCAGAAAGGCTTGGAAAATTTCAACAATTTTGTGAAGAATATTAGCCAACAGGACATTAAAGAACCTAATAAAAAAGTGGATTACGATAAGATTGCTCGACGATTGCAAGAAATTATTGCCGATGAATCTATGATGGTTCAATTCACTCGCGACGAAGTTACTAAAAAGATGATTTTTAAACTTATCAACACAAAAACAAAGGAAGTTGTTCAACAAATTCCGCCCGAAGTCGCTTTGAAAATTGCTCGATATGTAGCCTCCACACTCGAGGATAAAAATGTTGCAAACGCAAAAGTTTAGTCCTGAACAAGTTGAAAAGGTAATTTCCGAAATCGAAAAGTCCACAATTTCGATAACAGATTTGCTTAACAACTCTGAGGACTTTGAAAAGAAAATAGATAAAATAATTCAAATTCTAAATGCCAGAGAACCTTTGTTTAGCCTTTTCTCAGAAATTACAAAAGATGAAACTCTCGATGTTCATTTTCGCAGCAACCATAACCGCTGGCTTAACAGAATAAAAAAAATTATGGACCAAGAAAAAATTAATTTGGAAATTATAGAAAAAAATATGAAATTGCATTCCGATAAAGTTAAAGATTTGAATAAACAAAAGAAATTACTATTATACAAGAAGAGGGAGCTATGAACATAAAAGGTATCGACAAAGGTAATATTCAACGCATTTCCTCTGCAGGAGTTAAAACAGAACCTAAGCCCAATGTTCAACAGAACCAAAAAACAACCCAAACTGCGAAGCCAACCGATAAGCTCGACATTTCCCCTAACGCCCAAAAAATGCTAAATGTGAAGAACAAAATCGAAAGCGGTTATTACAACGAAGAAAATGTGATCCGCCAAACCTCCGCCCGCATTTTTCAGAAGTATTTTAAGTAAGAAAAATTTTTTGAGATTTCTGGCATAAAATTTACATTCTTACTTTTCTTGTAAAGTAAATTTCCTATGTCGAAAAGAAGGTAATAAGAATGGGTGCGGAATCTTCATATTTGCAACCATCATTTTCACAAGAAGGTGAAGATTTAATTCTGAATAGAATTTTCGTCAATGAACAAAATGGTTTCTACATCGATGTAGGAGCACATCATCCTTTTCGATTTTCAAATACATATATATTTTACCGTAGGGGGTGGAGAGGAATTAACATTGACCCTAATCCTGGAACCGCTAATTTATTTAATCAATTTCGACCTCGTGATATTAATCTTGAAATAGCAATTGGCGAAAAAGAAGAAGTTCTAACATTTTATATTTTCAACGAACCTGGACTAAATACCTTCGATCCCAAATTAGCCCAATCAAGGCACGGACTTAGGGGAGAGTATTTTATCACAAATACAGTTCCTGTAAATGTTTTCCCTCTTTCCAAAATTTTAGACAATTATTTACCAAAAGGACAGAAAATCGATTTTCTAAATATAGATGTAGTAGGCAAAGATTTCGAGGTTTTAAAAAGCAACAATTGGGAAAAATATAGACCTAGAATCGTATTAGTTGAAATATTGAATTCTTCGTTGCAAGAAATCTACCAGAATCCAATTTTTATATTTCTACAGAAGTTAGGATATACTTTTTTTGCCAAAACCTATAACACTTGTTTTTTCATCGAAAATGAATTTGCAAAAGAATTTAATATACCAACAACACAAAATAATTTGCTGACCAATATAAAACAAATCAAAAACTTTGAAATTTTAGCTTTGGAATTTGGTCAACTTTTGACCATCGAGAAAAATGAATGTATCAACAAAAACCACAATCCTATACCCTGGTTAACCTATCCTGCAATCGAATATCTAAAAAGTCTTGACTTTTCTCAATGTTCTATTTTGGAATTCGGAAGCGGATATTCAACGTTGTTTTGGATGAAGCGAGCAAAGGAAATAGTTTCGGTTGAACACGATAAAGAATGGTATGAAAAAATTAAACCTATGATAGATTCTAATGTAAGTTATCTGTTAAAACAGAACGAGTTCGATTATGTTAATACATTAACTAATTTCAATAGAAAGTTTGATGTTTACGTTATTGATGGAAGATGGCGAGCAAAGTGTATTCAAAAAGTCCTCGAGCATATAAAATCTTTTGGCGGGGATATGTTGATTTTCGACAATTCCGACTGGTACCCCCAAACACTTCTTCATCTACGAAATAAATTAAATTGGATTGAAGTAGATTTTAATGGCTTTGGACCTATAAATGATTATTCTTGGACTACAAGTATTTTTATAAATCCTTCAACTAAGATTGGTTATTCAAATAAATTGAGTCCAATAGGTGGATTAAATCAAATTGCTGATGAAGATAGGCAGATAATACATATAAAAAATCCTGCAAAAGCTCCTATTGTTCTTTTTACTTACAACCGGCTTTGGCATACAAAACAGACAGTAGAAGCTTTGCAAAAAAATTTATTTGCACAAGAGAGTGAACTTTTTATATTTTCCGATGGTCCCAAAACCGAAAAAGACGAGCCGAAAGTTAAAGAAGTTAGAGAATATTTAAAAACAATTAAAGGTTTTAAAAAAGTTGAAATAATAGAAAGAGATAGAAACTGGGGACTTGCAAATAATATAATTGATGGAGTAACAAGAATTGTTAATGAATATGGAAAAATCATTGTCCTTGAAGACGATATAGTTACGAGTCCTTATTTTTTAAAATTTATGAACTTGGCTCTGAACTTTTACGAAAACAATGAAAAAGCGATGCACATTTCGGGATATATGTTTCCTGTTGAACCTGATGGACTACCTGATGTCTTCTTTTTAAAACCAGCTACCATCTGGGGATGGGCAACTTGGAAAAGGGCTTGGGAAAAATTTGAAAAAAATCCAGCCAAACAAATTAATCTTTTAACAAAGGAGCAAATATTTGACTTTAATTTGAATAATTCTTATGACTATTGGTCTATCTTAGTTCAAGATTTTCAAGGCAAAATAAATACCTGGGATATTTATTGGTATTTAAGTGTTTATTTAAACGGCGGTTTATCTTTACATCCCAGGGAAAGCCTAACCAAAAACATTGGAACTGACGGTACAGGAGTTCACTTCACCCAAAAAGATACTTCCTACGATGTAAAATTATCAGACAAAGACCATTGGAACTTCCCAAGTAAAGTAGAGGAAAATCTAATTGCAAGAGCAAGGCTTGAAAAATCTTATAACAACGCTTTTAAGAAAAACCAATTTATTCCCAGTTCGGATAATTTACACTCTTTTATTTCTGTACCAAGCCCAATCACCAAAAAAAGTTCAATTCTTTTATATACATTTGATGTAAGTCGAATAATCGAAATCTATCTGCAAGATTATTCTATTGACGTAAGGTACCTTTTCAACAATATTAACAAAATTTATCTTAACCTTTGCCCCGATACAGGTTTAATGTTTTTCTTTCCTACCAATCTCGAAGGTGATGCAAAATATTACGAAAGCCTATCGAAATTTCCTTGGTATTATATGGATTGGAAATGGGAACATCAAATTGCTTTTGATTTAATTCCACCAAACTCGGAAGTGCTTGAAATTGGCTGTGGCAAAGGTAGTTTCTTGAAAAAACTTATCGAGAAAAATTGTCGTGTTGCAGGATTGGAAAAGTCTTCAATTTCATCACAGGATGCTCAAGCCAAAAAATTGAATATTTATGTTCTTGAAATTGAGGATTTTGCCGAGCGTTTCCCCAAAAAATTTGACTACGTATGCGCTTTTCAAACATTAGAACACATTGCAAATGTTAAGTCATTTATCAACTCTTGCTTAAAACTTCTAAAACCCAACGGGAAATTAATTTTCAGTGTACCAAACCAAGAATCTTTCATTTCCCTTGACCTTTTCAACATTTTCGATATGCCACCACATCATTTAACTCGTTGGACTCCATCTGTATTTGAAAGAATCAGTTCCTTTTTCCCTATGTCGTTAGTTCAAATCATCTTCGAACCTATTCAAGAATACCACATCGATTGGTTTAACAACCTTGTTCAAAAGGCTTTCAGAAACCAAAAGCTTATTGAAGCATTGCAATTCGCTGCCAAAACATTTCCCAACAAAATCCGTGGGCACACTATGATTGGAATTTTCCAAAAGACAGGGAATTAAATTATGGATAATTTCGAAGAGATTATTTCTGCATTGAAAAGTGGAAACTTTAGCTACCTCAGGGAATACCTTAGCAATGTGTTGCAAACAAATCCCAATGACGAGGATGCAAAACTGCTTAGCTTGATTTTTCAACCGATTGAAACAATGGTTTATCAAACTGAATCTAAAATTAGAAAGCCCGACTCTTTGTTTGTTGAAGTAATTAATCCAAAAGAAAAAGAAAAATCTATTTTTATTGCAGAAAATGAAGCGACAAAAATTAAAGATACGAATGCAGAAGGTAAGCCAAAGGTTGTTCATCTTTGTGTCTGGGATGAAGGTGGGGCGGCTACTGCTGCACTTCGTCTGCACTTTGGTTTACTTAATCGTGGTATAAATTCGAAATTTTTGGTTCTTTACAAAAAGAACAAGTATCCCGAAGTATTTACATTTAAAAGAAAAGAAATTGCTAAAAATTGGAAGTGGGATGATTATTATAGGCTTTGGAATGATTTTTTGTATAAAAAATATCCTCAAAGACCAAAAGACCTCGAAATTTTTACAGGTATTGAAGGTATTGCTGATTTGAAAAGCGATGAGAACATTAGAAATGCCGATATAATTAATTTTCATTGGGTTTCCTCAATCGTAGATTTTCGGGAAGATATTGAGGTTTTTCGTGGCAAAAAAATTGTTTGGACAATGCACGATGAAAACCCATTTACTGGCGGATGCCATTATACTTCAAATTGCGAGAAATTTGTAACTAAATGTGGCAAATGCCCGCAACTCAATTCTCACTCAGAAATGGATTTAAGCAGATACCAATTTGAAATTAAGAAAAGATTTTACGATGAGTTAGATATAACACTTGTTGCACCCAGTAATTGGCTCGCAGAAAAAGCCAAAAAAAGCGAACTTTTAAGGAATAAGCCTGTATATGTAATTCCAAATGGTTTTCCAATTGGTATTTTCCATTATTACGAACCTGAAAAAATAAGAGAATATTTTAAAATACCTTTTAATAGTTTCGTAATTCTATTTGGTGCAGCTTACAGCAACAAAAGGAAAGGTTTCCATTTTTTCCACGAAATCGTCAAACATTTTCCTGAAAAAATTAACGGCAAACCTGTTGAGATTTATACTTTTGGTAATACAGGAAATTTACAACTTCAAAGCAGGGTTCCTGTTAAACACTTTGGCAATATCGAAAATCCCTTTGTATTGGCAATGGTGTATTCGATGGCTGATGTTTTTCTTTCTCTTTCAATGGAAGATAATCTTCCCAATACTTGCATAGAATCAATCTGTTGTGGTACTCCTGTTGTTGCTTTCGAGGTCGGCGGAATACCCGACATAGTCAAACATAAAGAAAACGGATGGCTGGCAAAACCTTTTGAACTCGAACAAATTTTGGAAGGAATAAACTTTTGGGGTGAACAGGAAAAAATCGATAAGTATGGAATTTCGCTTGAGGCACAAAAACGTTTTAACTCCGACTTGCAAGCAAGGAATTACGAAAATTTGTACAAGTCCTTGTTAAACAATGATGGTAGTTTTAAAAGAGAGGATATTGATAACGAATTTCACGACTTAAATGCATATCTCGAAAATTCTAAATTCTTTTTGCCCACGCAATCGGTTTTAAGTCATTTTAGTGGTTTGGATGTTCACCATTTAAGAAAAATAATTAATTCTAAAAATATTAGTTTTGACGATTTTTTTAATTTGTTTTTTAATAAACTTCGCTTATCGAACAAAAAACTAGCAGATTCAATTTTGCTCATTTTAGATAGTGAAAGCTTAATTTCGCCTAAACAACCAACTATACTCTATTTGAATTTAATACTTCTAGAATTTAATTCTCAAAACAAATTTAGTTTAGGCGTTGTTAGGGAAAATTCTGTACTCCGAATTTCGTACGATACTATTGATGATGCTTTTAATAATTTTCAATTTGAACTTGGTTTTGGTTTTATTTCTTACGATAGCTTAATCAATAATAACATTGATATTTTAGATTTCTTGGAAAAAATTCAAAGTAACTTAAGAAAACATTCTCGTTTAATTTTATTTTTTGAAACACAATTCCAAAATCTCGACCAATTTATTAATGATACAAAATTATTTTTCAAAAAGCATCTCGATGAAAACGCTAACTTTGATTTATTATCCACCAATTCGTCCTTTACTGATAAACTACTAACTTTTGAACACAAAAACCAAAAAAAGGTCTTGGTAGGTATAATTTTAAACGGACACTCAAAGCTTAAATTATACACTGAAAAAATCATTAGAACTTCTCGTAAAAATCTACTCTATCCTCGTATTTCAATTGTTACACCCAATTATAACGGTGGCGAATTTCTCGAAGAGTGCATCGATAGCATTCTTTCCCAAAACTACCCAAATCTGGAATACATCATAATCGATGGTGGAAGCAAAGACAATAGTTTAGAAATAATTAAAAAGTATGAAAAATACCTAACCTCTTGGGTTAGTGAACCAGATAGAGGACAATATGATGCTATAAATAAAGGCTTTGCAAGAACAACTGGCGATATTATGGCTTGGCTAAATTCCGATGACCTCTATTTGCCCGGTGCTTTTTTCTTTATTGCCGACTTTTTTGCCTCTTTTAATGATTTTCTTTGGGTTACCAATGGAATATTTACTCATTTTTCATACGATGGAGAATTGATTGTAAACACCAAGAACAAGTTTTACTCATACAGCAAATATCTGAACAACGAATGGAAAGATCCATACATTATGCAAGAATCAACTTTTTGGCGGCGTGAACTTTGGGAGAAAGCTGGGGGAAAACTCGATATCAATTATGATTATGCAGGGGATATGGAACTCTGGTGCAGATTTTTTAGATTGACCACCCCAGCTGTTTTGTACATTCCGATTGCCGTTTTTCGCTTCAATCCTAAACAAAAGACCGCCACCAACTTCGATAGATATGAAACGCAAGCGAAACAATTAGTGTTAAGAGAACAAAATTTCGTTAAACGAAATAAAATTACAAACTTTCCCATTTCCAAACCAATCAGTTTCGAGAAGTTTATTGAACACAGTGGGTTAAAATTTACTCTGCCAGAGTTGGAAAGGATTGTGGAAAATTACAAGAAAATTATTTCTACCCGAAAAACTACAAACCACGCAAAAAATGTGTTTGAATCGCTAATCGAAGATTTTGAGACAATAATCAAAAATGTTTACGAAAAAGACCGGGTAATAAAATGAACGAAATACTTGTTTCTGCTTTAGTTTCAACTTATAATTCCGAGAAATTTATTCGTGGTTGTTTGGAAGACCTTATAAATCAGTCTTTGTTCAAAAAGAACTGGATGGAAATAATTGTAATCGATGCAAATTCATCGCAAAATGAAAAAGCAATTGTCGAAGAATACAAAAGAAAATATCCGAATATTATTTACATTCGAACTCCCGAAAGGATACCGCTTTACGCTGCTTGGAATGTTGGTATTAAACAGGCACGAGGCAAATACTTGACAAATGCAAATACTGACGACCGCCATCATCCCGCTGCATTAGAAATTCTGGCAAATGAACTCGAGAAATTCCCCGAAATTGCCTTGGTTTACCCAGACCAAATAGTAACCAACAAGGAAAATGAAACCTTCGAAAAGTTTACTGTTGCTGGCTTTACCTCATATCCCGAATTCGACAGGCAATATCTTCTTAATTACACCTACATCGGACATCAACCTATGTGGCGTTCGTCCTTACATAAGGAATTTGGTTTATTTAGCGATAAACTGAAAGTTGCTGGCGATTACGAATGGTGGCTCCGAATTTCGGAAAAATACAATTTTAAACATATCCCATTGTTGCTTGGACTTTATTATTACAACACAGAAGGATTGGAACGCGAAAATACCCAGCTTTGCCTGACCGAAACTTATCAAGTCCGTCAATTTTACCAGAAAAAAGCCAACAAACCATCGCTCGAAGAATTTTATCCACAAAATACTTATTTCAAAAGCTACATCGACGTGACCAAATCACTACCCACAGTTCCCGAGGTTTCAGTGATTCTAATCGCTAACTCCGTATCAGGAAATTTAATAACAACAATAAATTCTGTTCTAAATCAAACCTTTAAAAATATCGAAATTATAGTGCTTTTAAGTTCCCAAAATGAAACTACTTACTTAAGAAATTATTTCTATGACAAAAGAGTTAAAATTTTTGAATCAACTTCTTATCCTTTCTTGGAGAAACTTAAAATTGGTTTAAACTATGCTCAAGGGAAATATATTTCGATAATCACTGACGAAAATAAGCTTTTCCCACGCCATCTTGAATATTCACTTTCGATTTTAATCCCAAATCCTCATATTTCTTTTGTAACAAATGGATTCTTTAAAGTCAAACAGGGGGTTGGTAGCAAAGCATTTTACGAGTACGAGAGGGTAAAATTCTTATTCCGGGACGCCACCGAAGAGCTAAAAAAGTTAAGCAAGGAATTCTCGTTTGTTGGTGCAGTTTTCAAAAAAGAAGCGCTTTTGAATGAAACAAACCTTCAGCTTCTTTGCAATGAGTCTGAGCTTGCTTTAAAAAATATAACGAACTTCCACATTCCACAAGTCACTTGGGAATATTTACTTCCCTACGACGAAAAATACTCAAAACCCGAAAAAGCTGTATTGGAATTAGATTCAAACACAAAAATCCAAAATCTTGCCGATACTTCGAAACCACCTCTGGTTTCTGTAATTATTCCCTGCTACAATTTGGCTGAATTTTTGCCCGAAGCAGTCGAAAGTGTCGTCAAACAAACATTTACCGACTGGGAATGTATAATCGTTAATGATGGTAGCCCCGACAACACCCGTGAGGTTGCATTATCGCTTCAACAAAGGTATCCGGAGAGAAGAATCCTGTATTTCGAGAAACAAAACGAAGGTGTGGCATTTGCTCGCAATTTCGGTATTTCCAAAGCTCGTGGTAAATATATCCTTCCCCTTGATGCAGACGATATGATTGAACCTACTTTCCTCGAAAAGGCTGTAAAAATTTTAGAAACTGAACAGGACATTTCGATTGTATATTGCGACGTAGTACATTTCGGAGCGGAAAGCCGAATCTATCCTTCTTGCAACTGGAATGCTTTGCTGGAAGTGAATATGAACTACATTGTAAATTCTTCCTTATATCGAAAAATAGTTTGGGATAAAGTCGGCGGGTATAAAAGCAACATAGGATACGAGGATTGGGAATTTTGGGTAAATGCGATTGAAAAAGGATTCAAAGGAAAACGAATTCCAGAAGTCCTCTTTCTCTATAGGGTGAGAAATGTAAGCCGATTTAAGGAAGACCTGACCAAAGACAGAATCAACAAGGCACAGATTATCAAGTTACATCCCACACTTTATACAAGTCAGCAGATTCAATGGGCAGAGCAGGTTTTGTCGGGCATTAAGCCCCCAGAATATTACAACGACCAATATTGCATTATGCCAATTACAACTGACCTTAAACTGGACTTTAAAAAATGCTTCGAAAACCAAACAGAAACAGCTGAAAAGAATACTTCTGACAACACCCGCATAAGCGAATCAGAAACACAAAGAATTTCCCCAAAAACAACCGAAAGTCTCCAGCCGAAAGTTTACCCCGCCGAACAAATCGAAAAACTGATTGAATCAGCCCGAAGCAACGAGGCTCGGCAAATGATACTCGAATTTCTTAATCAAAACGATAATATAATCCCTGCCCTAAACGACCTTGCAATCTCATTCTATATAAGCGGAATGGAAAAGGAAGCACTAAATCTTCTACATACAATCTTACTCATTGACCCAAACAACCCGATTGCCAAAGAAAACTTGGAGCTAATCCAAAAGAAAGGAACTTAATCGCTCGGCAAACGGCTCATCATTTGTTCAACCCGAGCGGAAAGATTTACTTTATTGGTCATCTTAAAATAATTCCCAAGAATCGATAAATTTGCTCTGGTCGATTGAATAATCCCCTTAACTAAATGGTCATCTTTCCAAGAAAACCGTTCGAACGGTTCAATTTGGATTTTATCTAAATCCGTTGGAACATCTTTATATTCTTCCAAAAGTCGAATTGCAAAACCTTGCGGGACTTTTTCGTATTTGGCGAAAGGTCGACTATCGTATTCATTCTGTAAAATATCAAAAGTAATATAGATGGGTCGTTCGTGTATGTTCTTTTCTACGAAGCTTTCTAAAAGCTTTTCAAAGCGAAATTGAATCATCTGTGGGTCGTAAGGTCTATCGGACTCGAACAATTCAAGTTGTTCAAGGAAATCAGCCATTTCCTTGTTAGAACGGCTAATCACTTCGGGATACCAGCGTCGAACCTGCTCGGAATACCAAGTCCTACGCAACAATTCTTTTTCAATAAGAACAACATCAGTTCTGTAATGCTCAACTTTTTGCAAATACCAAAACGCAGAACAAAAATAGTCCCACTGGGCAGAAATGATTACAGCATTTGGCTCCAAGTTTTCGACTATATTTTTTGTATATGTCAGAACAAGATTGTTCTTTGAATCATCATTCTCCTTATAGTTTAATAACAAAAGGAGAAGTGGCACAACAAAAGTTGCCAATGCAATGAATTTAAACTTTACCCAAAGATAAAACGTCCCAGCGGTAAAAAAGAAAAACAGAACAATCAAACTCAACGAAAAATAAGTTTCAATGTCGTGTATCTGGTAATTCAAAGAATAAATCAAACAGGAAAGTAAGGAAAGAAATAAGAACAGGAAAATGTATTTGTTCTTTATCAACAGAATAATCAATCCAATCAAAACAATAGCCAAGCCTATGTAGGCAAATTCAAAAGGCAAAAGGGAAATAAATTTCGAAAAATTTGTGGAAATCGTATCTGCCGAACTAAACATCCAAACACGATATTGTTTTCCCGAGACGTGGTAAAGAAATTTGTCGAACGAACGAGACACCCAACCCCAGTTGAACTCGGGGAATTGGGCACTCCGCAATGGCAAGTAAGCATAAAGACTTAACCCTAAAAGAAATGGTATTAAAAGAACAACCAAACTTTTAAACTTAGGCAGTAATAAAACAACCCCCTTTCCTGAACGAAAAAGCAAAAGGAAAATAAAAGACGGCACAAACAAAATAGTTGTTAAATGGTTAGTAAAAGATAAACCCAGCAGAAATGTCGTAAAAATCAACAAATTTGGTTCATTCCTGCTCGATATCAATTTAAATGAAAATAGGAAAAGAAGATTAAAAAGTAAAAGTTGAAGCGAATAGACTTCGAGAGAAGTCGCTTCGCCCCAAATAGTTCGACTAAAAGCATAAACCAAAGTTGAAATGAACGACAGAAGATATATCCCGAAAGTTTCGAAAGCATCTGGATTTGCACTTTTGATTTTCGTTGGGAGAAAATCATTTCGTAAAATTTTCAAAAATTCAACATTGGCAAGGAAAAATACCATCCCAGAGAGAGCAGTCCAAACAGCAGCAAGCAAATTCATCTGAAACGACTTTGAGAGGGGCAAAGGCAAAACAGACCATAGGTGTCCAAGAAGAGCAAAAAGCGGATAACCCGTTGGATGAGCAATTCCCAGAGTTATACAAACTCCAATAAGTTCGCCATTATCTGTAAAAGTTACATTCGGATTTGTTGTCAGAACATAAAAGAGCAAGGGAAAAAGAAAAGAAAAAGATAAAAAAAGAAAAAACCACTTTCGATTTTCACCCATTTCACCTTAAAGGAAGTTCGACCTCTGCAAAGGAATCGAATGTTTCGTAAAATCTAACGATTAATTTTTCAAGATTCGGATATTTCTGGAACTTTTCAACAATTTGGTTTGCAATCCAAAATGCCAAATTTTCGGATGTAGTTGTACTGGGAATAATCACATAACGGAAATTGTTTTTCCGAAGAAATTCAATTACTTCGGTATCATTGGAATCCACTACGAAGGAATGGTCAAGTTGGTCGATTATCGGCTGAACAGCGGACATCAGTTCGTAAAAGTCAATCAAAAAGCCATTTTCATCTGGTTCACCAACAATGCTCACTCGAAGTTTATATGTATGCCCATGAATATTACTGCAAAGTCCCTTGTGGAAAGGCAGCCGATGGCTCATCTGCCACACAAACTCTTTGCCGATTTTAACTTTCATTTTTTCTCCCCGAGCGTACATATTTAGCAATAATTGTAGAATTCATTCCGCCACGCGTCGACCAATCTGTTTGAACTTCCATTTCCAACGGGTCGCAGGCAGCAACTAAATCGTCAAGAATTTTGTTTGTAACTGCTTCGTAAAATATTCCCATATTTCGATATTGAAGAAAATAATATTTCAACGATTTCAATTCCAAACAAAGCTTATCGGGAATGTACTTTATAGTTACGGTTCCAAAATCCGGTAGCCCCGTCTTTGGACATACCGATGTGAATTCGGGATTTCGATGTATTATCACATATTCTCTTCCCGGCTTTGGATTTGGAAAAGTTTCGATTTCCATAATTCACCCTTTTTTAAAAACAATTAGGACGTTAGAATCGAATAATTTATTTATCTATCAAATAGTGCTTAATACTTAATTAAAGGTGTAAGATAGTCATTGTTTTTGGTTCGTATTTTGACGAAATATGCACCGGAATTTAAGCCAGCAACTTGGATAATTCTGCTATTCCCGCTCAAAAGCAAGTTTCCAAAAACATCAAAAATCTGAATTTCATTTATTTCCTCATCCGATGTAACAAAAACTTTATCTGTTGCTGGATTTGGGTAAACAGAAATTCTCTTTGAATTAATTTGTTCTTTTACATCTGTGACCAATTGCAAAAGGCGAAGGACATCCAACTTCCCCCATCCAAATGTGTTGTTCGGTTCAGAACTTGTAAATTTATCTCTGTGAGCCGAAAACTTCAACAACTCAATAACTTCGTCCGAAGTTAGATTTGGTGTTTGCTCGAACAAAAGCGCTACCGCCCCAGCAACACAGGGAGAGGACATACTCGTTCCAGCAGAAACAACATATATTCCGCTTGGGTCGAGCATAGTTGAATCAACTTCGTTTGGGTCGGTACTGCTCGAAAATGCAGAGACAACATATAAGCCCGGAGCAGTTAAGATAGGCAAAATTCTGCCATCGCGCGAAGGTCCTCGACTACTAAAAACACTAATATCCCCAAGTGGAAAGAACTTCGAGTCGTCGTGAAAACCACCCAAAATGTCTTGATACTGATTTTTCGTATTATAAGAACCTACGCTAATGATTTTCTTACCTACCGCCGGCGAACCTATCGTCATTGCGTTATCATTTGGAAATCTTTGGTAACGGCTTTTGGTTGGATGCTGACTTCCAATTGGCATTAATGACCAAGAATCAAATGCTCCATTCTTCTTTGGAACAAACACTATACCCCAAAGATAATCGGTTAAAGGAATATCTTCAACACCCTGATTTGAGACAAGAACCAAAAAATTATCGTAATTTTCAGTCTTTTCATAAGAAATTGAAACTACCCCAACAAGTTGATTATTCTTGTCGAAAATCTGAGCATCGTTCACAACATCATTCGATGAAAACCCTTTTTCATCAATAAATTCATTATTCTCAATCGAATAAATACCAACATAGATTGAATCAATCACCTGAGAATCGGTATAGATGTCCGCACCAAAGAGAAAAATGTTTGGAATATCAGGGCAAAAAGAGGGCTCATAATCGCAAATATTAACAGGATAAAGAAGCAATTCATATCTTTGTCCGCTAAGCAACTGTCCGCCCGTATGTATGTCGAGTTCCCCTTCGTTCCCAGCAGCGGCAACGATTGCTCTTCCGGGCTTATTTTCGACAAGATTAGACAATGCTTTTGAAAGCAAATCCTCTCCATCGTGGGAATGAATTATAGACCCAAGACTCAAATTTATCACGCAAGGCTTTCCAAGTTCTCCTGCTTTTCCAAAAATATAATTGCACCCTGCAATAATGTCGGCATCCGAAAAGTCACTGGCAAACGGGTCTCGTGAACCATTCACAACAATCAAATCGGCTTCGGGTGCGATTCCTTTGTAAGAAGGCTTGCCGCTGCCATTACCTGCTGCAATTGCGGCAACGTGGGTACCATGACCCGAATGGTCTCGGTGCAAAACATTTTCAGGTTGAGTGTCAATTTCTTCTTTCGTGTATTCGCGACCCCAATCGAAGCCTTTAGGGGGTTTCGCAGCTGAATCCGCAGACATATCCCAAAGGAAAAGAATCCGCGTTCCATTGGCATCGCTAAAATCAGGATGTTGGAAATCTATTCCAGTATCGAAAATCCCAACGATTGTCCCTTTGCCGGTATACGGTTTAGGTAAAAAATTCCCATTATGGACTTCGTCTGCCCTTACGCTTTTTCGTGCTGAATCAAGTCTTATTCGATATTTTCGACCAAATTGAACTCGCCTGACTTTTTCATTAGAAAGAATCGAATTCAACTTGTCCACTGGGACGCTTAAAGACAAAATTCTTCCTGCGGAAGAAACAACTTTAACTTCGTCGGCAAAGTTAATCTGGGAGTTAGATTCATCCATTTCGACAAGCAAACTTACCCAAACTTTCCCGCTTTCCAGTCGAAAAGGATAGCCATAATTCCGAGCAAGCAGCAACAATTCACTTTCGCTCTTGGTCTGCTGAACCGAAGCAAGCATTTTCCTTGAATATGCATCAAGCTTGTTGTAAGTGTCCGCAGCATATAAGTTGAAAATTATAAAGAAAATAGCCAAAAATGATAGAATCCTCTTCATAAACCCCTCGAATTATTTTTCAAAATTATTTTTTTTGATAATCGTGCGAAAGACTTATTCTATGTACAAAGTCAAAACGCGAAGCTTTGTATAACGATTCGACCGAACCTTCAACAATGATAATATTCCCCGCAGTCGTAACAACTTTTAAACCTACGTTTTCAAACTTATCTTTTAAAATGTAATCCATATTCTTATACATTTCGATAACGCAGCGAATTGGCTGACCAGTCTTTGAATACTGAGGGTCCTTCATCATTAATTTCAACTTTGCATCGAATTTTTCGTAATAGTTCTTTTCGATATCTTTTTTAACACAACCCGAAAAGACAAAAACTATTGACAACAAAACCCAAACAAATTTCATATTTCAACCCATTATTTTGCTAAAATAACAAACTGAGTTCTTCGATTTTTGGCTCTGCCCTCTTCGGTATCGTTAGGTGCAACTGGCTGAGACATTCCAAACCCGCGCCAACGCAGACGCTTGGGGTCGACGCCACGCTCAACCAATGCATCATATACTGCTTTGGCGCGCCGCTCCGATAAACGCTGGTTGTACTCAATTGTACCAATGTTATCGGTATGCCCTTGTATTTCCAGTCGAAGTTTCGGTCGCGAAAGCATTTGGTCGACAATCTCGTCGATAATTGCATACGATTCTGGTTTGATGTCCCATTTATCGAAATCGAATAAAATTGGGCGGACGAAGCTATCGCCCGTATCTCGCCACATCTCGGATGTATCGTAAAAGCCTTCTGCCCAAAGTGAGTCCTTGCGTCCAGGTATATCCAAATAAGATACAACACGATGGTAGCCCCAAAACTTCGGTGGCTTGTATGTTATCAAATAATAATTTCGAAGGCTCATATAAATATCGAAAAATATTCGCTTTAAATCATCCTTCGAAAATGCTTTGTAAAATTTCCCTCCGGTATTGAATGATATTTCCTGCAAATTTTCATCGATTGAATACCCAAAAGCAACACAGAAAATATGGACATTCAAACTTCGAGCAAGACCAATTATCTCGCCGATTTTAGTACGGGAATAATTATCGTCACCATCGGAAAAAACAACTACAAGCCGTGGATTTCCATCGTCGGGCATCTCTTTGAATAATTCTACGCTTCGTCGAACAGCATCATACAAAGCAGAATAGAACCCAAAACCCTGAGTCCTTTTCTCTCTAAATTGATTCAACAACTTTTCTTTGTTCGTTTCGAAAGAAATTTTTAAATCGAAATCCTTGTTGAAAGAACAAAAGGCAACTTTATCGTTGTCATACTTCATCGAGATAAACAATTCCGCTCCCTCGAAAATAGCATTTGTCACTCCACTCATTGAACCGCTGTAGTCAACTGTCAAAGCCACGTAATAGGGAATGGAATCGCCCGCTCCAAATTCTCGCACCTTGAAGTTTGGGATTTCAACTCTGCGAACATTGTAAACTTTGCCCAAGTATTCTTCCAAGAAAGCGAAATACTTGTGGTCAGTTTTTCGGTAGGGGTCTGCCATATTTGTTATAAAATTGCCTTTATCATCGTAGACACGAGCAAAAAGTTTGACGGTGTCGGGGTATTTGTCGATTTCAATTCTCCAAATATCGTAACGAAGCAAGTTTGGGTCAACCGAATCAATCGACTTTGTCCCTTTCAGATAAACTGTGGCTACATTTGTATCGTGGCTATCGGCAAACTCACGCAAAAGGTCAAAATCTCTTTTTCTCTTTGTTGTTGAACAAGAAAGCAAAACGAACACAAACAGAAGAGCCCAAACAAATCTGATTTTCATACAACCCACACTAACAAAAGAAAAGGACGATAGGAAAGGCGAAAAAATTTATTGTGATGAAATTTCAACCAAAATAGCATCTTTTTCAACTGTTTTACCTTCCAAAGCAAAAACTTTTTTCACGATGCCCGAAATTGGGCTCGAAAGGGCATTCTCCATTTTCATTGCTTCGAGAATGACAACTTTATCTCCCCGCTTGACTACATCACCTTCGGAAACCAGCACTTTTACGACTAATCCCGGCATCGGGGCTTTAACGGAAACCTCGCCTAAATGTTTGCTATCGGTTTCAACAGCAAATTTCCGCAGAAGTTCAACTGTCTCGGTAACCACATCAGTTTCATACACCAAACCATCCTTTACAATCGTAAAAGAACCATCTTCGTTCCGCTGAACTTCGACAATTACAACTTGGTCATTGATTTTCAAAGAATAAACACCGGGAGCATTCTCTTTCAAAATTTCTACTTGGTATCTTTTTCCATCTAATTCAATCAAATCTTTATCGACAAAAGCTGGGAACTTATTCCCGTTAACCTCTACAATTATTTTTTCTTTCTCCATTTATAAAAGCTAAATTAATTCCGAAAAAAGATAGATGAACATAGCAATCACAGCAGAACAATTATTCAAATCTTTTGGATTAACTTTGTCTGGGGTGTCGGTATGCGAATGATGATACCAAAAATACTTACCACCGTCATCAGTTCCAAGCGATGCTCCGGGAAAACCTAATTTCGTCATTGGTGAAATATCAACTCCGCCCCCGCCTTGCTGAATTTTGACATCGGGATAGAATTTTTGTAAAAAACCTTCGAATGGCTGAACCTTTTCCCAAATTGAATCTGGTCCCGAAAATCCTATCCTACTTGGCGGGAAAACTCCAGAGTCGAACTCGAACATTAAACGATGATTTTCGTGTTTGTGAAGTTCAGCATATTTCTTGCCCCCTTCCAATCCATTTTCTTCGTTAACCCAGAACACAAGGCGAAGCGTTCGCTTTGGTCGAATTCCTAAGGTTTTGATAATTTTCAAAGCTTGCCACGCGGCAACGCAACCACCGCCATCGTCTTGCGCTCCACTGCCAACATCCCAAGAATCAATATGCCCACCAAAGGCTATAATCTCGCTTGGATAAACGGAACCGCGAATTTCGGCGATGAGATTGCGCGATGGAGACTTTCCACTATCCGCTGTCTGAATGTTCAAAAATATTTTCGGGGTAATCCCCCGCTTCTGAAATCTTTCCAAAAGCAGAGCATCTTCTTCGGATATCGAAGCAAAGGGAATTTTGGGAACAGAATCCTCGTAATGCATAACACCAGTGTGTGGGTTATTCATAGAAAGTGGGCTAACTGCTCGACATAATGCTGCCACTGCCCCATACTGAGCAGCACGAACTGCCCCAATCCATCTGTATTGAACGGTCTTCCCATAGCCTTCGTAAGGTGGATTGAAAACCACTATCTTCCCTTTTACTTTCTCTCTGTTGCTCTCCAACTCGTCGAAATTATCAACAACAAGAACTTCCGCCGAAATCCCGTTTGGGGGCGTCGAAACACTACCACCAAAAGCCAATACGGGAACAGCTTTCGAGCGCGGATAAACAAGCTTGCACTCCTCGTGAATCCTAACCCACTTTGGCACCATAACTGGTTCAGTCCAAACGCTATCGAAGCCATCTTTAATCAGCATACCCTGCACCCAGTCAATAGCTTTTTCAAGATTTTGGCTTCCGCTTAATCTGGGACCATAATCATCGCAAAGAACTGCAAGCCTTTCCCAAGCTTCATTCGAAGAATGGGCTTCGGCATAAATCCTTTTTAAATTCGATAATATCACATCTACCGATATATCGTTCCCCGAAAAAAGGAGTGTAGGATACAAAACAAACAATGCCAAAAACTTTATCTTTTGTTTATTCATCATTATATTTTTTTTAAAAAAGTTAAATTAACAAAATTTTACCATTTCTAAATAATGAATATTTAACAAAAACTTGCCATAAATTCACAAAAAAGAAAAATTTTTTTTAAATTAGTTTTTTTAAATTTACTTTTATGAAAAAAATTAGACTGAAAGAGCGAATTCGCTTCGAATTCGACCATTTGATGTCAAAAGGACCGCTTCCCCCATTCCTATTTCTTATATTTACTAGTTTTATCTTCTTGTGGATTATAGCACTTATTGTTTATTACTTTAATTTAATTCCTTCAAATGCGCAACAAATACTTGGCTTGCCCGACACAAAGAACTACAACTTGCTAAATGTTTTTTGGGTGGTTTTGCTTCGAACACTCGACGGTGGCGTTATTTCGGACGACCCAATCGATTTCTTTTACCTTCTTTTTATGCTAATTGCAACACTGCTTGGCTTGACGATGACAAGCGTGTTCATTGGTATTGTTAGCAGTGTTGTGATGGACAAAATAAACGAACTGCGCAAAGGCAGAAGCTTTGTGTTGGCAAAGAACCACACCGTTATTCTTGGTTGGTCTTTCCAAGTGTTCCAAATCATTTCTGAATTGGTCATTGCAAACGAAAACCAGAAGAAACCAACCATCGTTGTTCTTGCCGAAAAGGACAAGGTCGAGATGGATGACGAAATCCGGGCGAAGGTCGGCGATACCAAAAATACAAGGGTAATCTGCCGAACCGGTAATCCTATCGACTTGCGTGACCTTGAAGTTGCAAACCTCAACCAAGCCAAATCAATCATTATCATCGCTCCCGATGTTCCAGAACCCGATTCTTATGTAATTAAAACAATTCTTGCAATTACAAACAATCCGAATCGTAAGCCTTTGCCCGAAAAATACCATATCGTTGCCGAAATTCGCCACCCAAGGAATGTCCCTATTGCCGAAATAGCAGGCAGGGACGAAGTTCAACTCGTTGTTTTCGATTACGTCGTCTCGAGAATCATTGCACAAACTTGCCGTCAACCCGGGCTTTCGGTTGTTTTTACTGAATTACTCGATTTCAAAGGCGATGAAATTTATTTCGCCTACGAACCAAAACTGGTTGGTAAAACTTTTGTCGAGGCAATGTTTGCCTACGAAACCTCAACAATTATTGGCTTGCGAAAAAGAGACGGCGAAATTCTTCTTAAACCACCTATGAATATGAAAATCGAAGAAGGAGACAAAGTAATAGCAATATCGGAAGATGACGATACGATTATCCTTTCGGGCATTCTCGACTATCATATCGACCCCGGGGCAATTCGCACCGAGCCTCAAGTTAAAGAGCGAAGACCCGAAAACACCTTGATTTTGGGTTGGAACCGCCGAGCTCCGCTTATCATCAGTGAACTGGATAAATATGTTCTGAAAGGCTCCAAACTTGTTGTTGTTTCCGACCTTTCTTATGTTGAAAGAACAATTTTGGAAATAAATTATGAGCTCGAAAATCACGAAATTTCATTTGTGTATGGCGATACAACCGACCGCCGCGTCCTTGATAACTTGGTTGTTGAACAATTTGACCACATAATTGTTTTGAGCCAGACTGAAATGCTCGATGTTCAATCCGTTGATGCAAGGACATTGAGCACCCTACTGCATCTCCGCGACATTGCCGACCGAACCGAGCACAGGTTCTCAATCGTTAGCGAAATGCTCGACGACCGCAACCGCGAACTGGCTGAAATCACTCACGCCGACGATTTCATCGTCAGCGTTAAGCTCGATAGTTTAATGCTATCCCAAATCTCCGAAAACAAAGAACTGAAAACTATTTTCGAAACATTATTCAGTGCTGCAAATCCATCAATATACATCAAACCTGCAGAATACTATGTCGAATTAGGCAGGCCTGTTAACTTCTACACTGTTTTGGAGGCTGCACGACAGCGAAACGAAATTGCAATAGGTTACAAATTGCACGAAGCGAAGCCACGTTATGCAACCGACTCAATGCTTGCCTACGGCGTTCGTGTCAATCCTATCAAATCGAATAGAATTTTCTTCTCCGAAGGAGACAAAATTATCGTTATTGCCGACGAACAATAAACGAAATGAAATTCATTGATTTAGCCCGAATCAAGGTTAAAGCCGGGAATGGTGGTAATGGTGCAATTAGTTTCCATCGCGAGAAATTTGTTCCCAAAGGCGGTCCCGACGGCGGTAACGGCGGCAGAGGAGGAAATATCATTCTCAAAGCAGACCCACATTTGACAACACTTTTGGATTTTAAATACAAAAACTTTTTCAAAGCGGAAAACGGCAAGCCCGGCAGCAGCAATAATAAAACTGGTCGCGATGGCGAGGACTTGATTATTCCTGTGCCCTGCGGCACAGTTGTTAAAAATGCCGAAACTGGCGAGGTTATTGTCGACCTTGTTGAACCAAACCAGCAGTTTATCGTTGCACGCGGCGGTAAAGGCGGACGTGGAAATGCTGAATTTGCCACTCCAACGAACCAGACTCCACGCTTTACCGAAAAGGGCGAAAAGGGCGAAGAACTTGAACTTCTGCTCGAACTAAAAGTTCTTGCCGATGTTGGCATCGTCGGCTTCCCAAATGTTGGCAAATCTACGCTAATTTCCGTCGTTTCTGCGGCAAAACCCAAGATTGCCGATTATCCGTTTACAACGCTGACGCCAAATCTGGGCGTTGTCCAAATTGGCACAGGGAAAAACTTTACGATTGCCGATATCCCCGGGCTTATCGAAGGTGCATCCGAAGGCAAAGGACTGGGAACCGACTTCCTTCGCCATATCGAAAGAACCAAAATTCTCTTGTTTCTAATCGATTCGAACAGCGAAAACCCTAAAAAGGATTTGAAAGTCCTTTTGACCGAGCTCAAAAAATACAACAAAGAACTTTTGCAAAAGGAAAAACTAATTGCTTTTAGTAAAATCGATACTATCGACCAAAAACGGATGGAAAAACTTCGAAGAATAAATTTTGGCAACGATTTCCCAAAGCCTTTGTTTATTTCATCTGTAACAAGGACTGGCATCGAAGAGCTAAAATTCTTGCTTTGGGAAAAAGTCCAAAAGATGCGAAAATCCGAGGCAGAGAGTAAAAAATAAATTTTCAATGTTATATTGGGCTCAAAAACAAATAACCAATATGCTAAAATCATTAAACTAAATTTGTGGTAACTTTCTAAAAATTCTACCGTCAAAATATCTTAGAAAAGTTCAGTTTTTAACTTAAAATTTCCAGCTTTCTTGGTGCCCAATCAGAAAGGAAACGAGAACCGTGGAAAAGAATCTTTAGAATTTTGTGCCTGTGGTTTATCTATCCATTTTTAAAGCATTACCTATATTTAAAGGTTACTTTTACTTTTAATTGCTATTTCTTTTCTTACTTTGGGATGTGAATCAAGCTTGTAAATTAATCGCAAAATCAGTTTTCTCATACCTTGGCTAATGTTGTTGGTGAACTTGGCACCCCCTTTTCTCTTTGTGCACTCAACTTTTCAGTTTAATTTTCACATCATCTTCATTCATATATAACTTATTCATAATATTAGCAATTCTTGCTATAAATGTTTTTGCGGGTATACCTACATTGCAAAAAAGTGTTTTTTCATTTAAGTCTTCGACTCTATCCCAAGTTTTACCATCTAATGTTTTATAACGATTCGCAAATTCTTTATCCTTTTCAATTTTATCCTTTAATCTTTTCCATTTTAAAAATACATCATCTCGCCCAAATAATTCATATTGATTTTCAATTATATATTTAAAATACTCTTCAGAGTATTCTTTTAAATATTTCACAAAATTAAGAAACAGTTCACGCCAAGTTTTTACTACTACACTTTTATTAAAAATATAGAGTTCCACAGGCTTATTTCCTTCTGCTATATCGCCTGCATCAATATCAATGGGCGATAACCATTCAACTTCACTTGGTTCCTCATTTGTTCCAGATTTCCAACCATTTTTGTATTTGTATTCTTCAGGCAACGAAAATGTATCAAGTAACCATTTTATCATATTTTCTCGATGTTCCTCAATACTTTGTTGGTTCCATCTATCCCTATTTATTATGTCATGTCTGAAATATAAATTTGAGGTTTTCAATCTTTCTTTCTTTTCGGAAAATGGTTTATTACCCATTTCAGAATTAAATTCTGTAAGGATGAGGTTCCCAATATTGTGAAGATATTTTCTATGTATTTCTTCATAGTTATCACCTAATTCGGCTTTCCAAGCATCATTTAAATTTTGAGGCATTATATGTTCAATGGAAATTTTTTCATCCCTAAAATTAACAGATACTTTTGAATTATGTTCCTCAATTTTTCCCAAAATAAATTTAGAATACTGCTTTAATTCTTCATAAAAATTCATATTCATTAAAGCAGCTCTCAACTCTTCATCATTAGGGAATCTTAGACTATAAAACATACTTGTTAGAAGTTCAATGATTGAAGTTCTACCTTGAGCTATTTCCTTTATCCTTTTACATAGTAATACTATATTTTTGTTTTCACCTTGTGTTAATTTTAATATTCTTCTTCTGATTAAATATGTTCTAATGGTTTCTAATATTGAAATTAACTTCTCATCTGTTATTTTGGTATTCCCCTCTCCATATTGATGATATTCTAACAATCCCAAAACAAAAGGTTTAAATGCTTCTGTTTCGATGTCGTGGAAAATATTTCTTAGTAACTCCTTAATCCTCTTGTCGTTTTCTTCCTGTGGTGAAATAATATCATAATTCTCCTCGGTAATAATCCATTTATAAAGTTTAACATATTTCAAAATGTCATTTATAAAATCATTGTTATTCTCAAAATTAATCTCAACAAATTCTTTAAATTGCTGATATAACTCTTTTGTATTATTATCGCTAACAACTTTTAAAGGGGTTGATTTTTTGTATTGAAGATAATCTCTAAAAAACTTAGAAGTATCGTCATTTAGTACACTTTCAATTTGGGGATGCCATATTTTTTCATAAATTTCTGTTTGCTTATCGCTTTCTATCCTTAACAAAACAAAGTTTCTTACCAAGTCTGACAAGGTAAGAGGTTTACCCAATGAATTAAGAGTTTCAAAAATTATTTGGGGATCTTCGCCTTTAAAAGGCCTTTCATCCAAGAAAATTACAGCTACATTAAGTCGTTGAATAGCAGTTATGTAGTGTTCAATTGTTATCTGAGGTTTGAGCTGTTTTTGTTCTTGAATTAATTTTTTTAATAATCTATAAGCACTTGTAATAGCTCCAGGAGGTGGATTTTGATTGTTGACCAGAGCTCTATATGCTTCCCAGTCTTTTGTAACTTGTTTCAATTTAATCTTGTCCTGAAAAGTTGAAGATTGATTTAATAAATATGTAGTCGTAATCTGCTCTTTCTTTTTGGGGTCTTCTTCTATATCTCTTAACGCAATTAAAAAGAGTAACGCTGTGGTTAACCTTTGTTGCCCGTCAACGATTATTGACTTATTAGAAAATCCTGCTTTTTCTTCTTTTACCACAATTGTTCCAAAAAAATGCTCTTGTTTATCTTTCTGGTTTGGATCTAATTCGGAATCAATTATCCTTAAAATATCATTAAAAAATCTCTCTATTTCTTGTTTTCCCCAAGCATAGGCTCGCTGAAATGGAGGAATGAAAAAAGATGTAGCATTTTTTGCTAATACATCATGAATTGAATGAGTTTCGGTTTTCATAAAAATCCTCCTGGTTCTTTTTAAAATTAATTATGCTTAAGCGATTAAATTTAAAATTTGTATTCAATTTAAATCATAATTCAAACACAAATTTATTAATTTTTCAATTTTTTACAACATTTCAATAGCAATATATCGTCTATTTATTTTTAAATTTAACTTTTTATGTGGAAGGTCATTTTTTATTCGGTTGTATTGATACTAATTTTCTCCGAGTGGCAACACACTTCGGGCAACGAAGGGAAAATTCCCGACACCGAAAATTATTTACACTACCTTAGCAAGCTGAAGTTGCCCGAAAGGCTCGACTTCTGCGGCGAGCAAATCCCACTCGACCAACCTATAATGCGGGAAAGAGCCGAACGCGAGTTCTACACCAACCTCCAATCCCCGGGTCAATTGATTTTATATTTGAAGCGTTCCAGTCGCTACTTCCCTATCTTCGATAGCATCTTCAAGAAATACAACATTCCCGACGATATGAAATATTTGGCTGTGGCGGAAAGCGGCTTGCAAATCGCAATGTCGCCGAAATCTGCCTATGGAATTTGGCAATTCATCCCATCCACAGCAAAAGATTGGGGACTGACCGTCGACGATTATGTCGACGAGCGGTTGAACATCTACAAAAGCACCGATGCCGCCTGCCGATATCTGAAAAAAGCCTACGAAATTTACGGCTCGTGGACACTTGCCGCCTGCGCCTTCAATATGGGATTCTCTAATCTCACGAGCAGTATTGATTTCCAAAACACACGAAATTTTTATGAATTGTTTTTGAACGAGGAAACTTCCCGATACATTTTTAGAATTGCCGTATTAAAAGAACTTCTTTCAAATCATAAAAAGTATGGAATCTACCTCTCGAAAGAAGATTTTTACTATCCTTTTCAAACTAAAAGAATAATTTGGAATGCCGAAATACCCGACCTTGCCCAATGGGCAAAATCACAAGGAACTACATATTTCTGGGTGAAAATACTTAACCCTTGGATTTTGAAACGCTCACTGCCCAAACCAAAGGATAATTATGTCATAGAAATACCAGCGAAATAATTATGATAGAAATCAAAAACTTACACAAGTCGTTCGGAACAAAGAAAGTATTAAATGGGATTAATCTTACAATTCCCGATGGAGTTACATACTGCATCATTGGTCGTTCTGGATGCGGGAAAAGCGTCCTGATTAAAAATATCGTAGGACTGCTCGAACCCGACGAAGGGGAAGTCATCATCGATGGATACAACATTCATAACCTTGAGCGAAAGGAGTTGTTCAAAATTCGCGAAAAGTTCGGTTTCGTATTCCAAGGCTCTGCACTGTTCGATTCCTACACGGTTTACGAAAATGTTATCATTGGACTTTACGAGCGCGGAGTTCGAGACCCCAAAATTCTGCAAAGCGAAGCCACCCGAGTGCTTACAGCAGTTGGATTACTACCCGACCCCGAGGAAGTTGGCGAAGCAGCATTCCAAAACGAATGGAAAATCTTGCGGGATAAAATGCCATCGGATTTATCGGGTGGGATGCGAAAAAGAGTCGGCGTTGCCCGCGCCCTTGTTGGGAAACCTTCGTACATCTTTTACGATGAACCAACAACAGGATTAGACCCAATAACATCTGAACAAGTTGACAACTTGATTGCAAGTCTTGCAAAAAAACTGTCAATCACTTCGGTTATCATTACTCACGACCTGTTTTCGGTTGTAAAAATCGCAAACTATGTGGCTTTGCTCGAAGATGGTAATCTTCACTTCAACGGAGAAGTTGGACAACTTCGCCACTCAACCGACCCAATCGTTCTGGAATTTTTAGAAAGATATAAAACAAAAGTAGTATGAAAAACAAATATTTTGCTTTTCGGCTTATTGCTCTGGTGATTTTTATTTTCCTTGTTGGCTTGAATTTCGAAACATTCGCAGAAAGAAACCAAACTTCCCCAAAGCTAAAACAAAAAGTAACCAAAAACAAAGATAAGAAACCTTTGGTTGGATACCTTAAGGATAGCAAGTGGCATTTTATCGACTACGACGGGAATTTGCTTTTCGAGCCGAAAGACTTTTCGGATGTTTTGGGATATAGCGAAGGATTTTTCCGTGTGAATATCAAATTCAACGACAAACCCAAATGGGCAATTGTGGATTTGCGAGGCAATGTAACCGTGATTGATGGCATCAACTATTTGTTCGACTTCAAGAATGGACGGGCTTTGGTTGCAAAAAAGTTAAAAAAAGAGAACGACTCCAAGGGCGATGAATTCCTCTTTGGCTACATCAACCGAAACGGAAAACCAATTATTCCACTAATCTACGAAGATGCAACAGAATTTAGCGAAGGTCTTGCTTTTGTCAAGAATAAAGATTTTCGTGGATTTATCGATACCAATAATCACCCAGTAATAAAAATGGAAAACTCCGCTGGAAATAAATTTACCGAAGGCTTAGCCGATATAAACGATAAACGCTACCGACAGGGCTTTATGAACAAAAAGGGGGAAATAGTTATTCCCTTGCAGTTTGAACTTTTGGACAATTTTTCCGAAGGTTTAGCCTTTGCTATCAAAGGCGACACTGTTGGTTATATCAACAAGACTGGACAATTTGAATTTACCGTCGATGGTTACGCTGGCAAGCCATTTTCGGACAGTATGGCTTTCGTTGGCGTTTTGAACGAAACAAAAGAGATGCGCTGGGCATTGATTAACCGCAATGGTGAGCGGTTGACAGGATATGTATTCGAAGAGGTTCGGAACTTCTCCGAAGGTGTTGCAGCTGTAAAACAAAACGGAAGATGGTTTTTTATCGACAAACTTGGTAACGAAGTGCTTCCCAACGATTACATCTATGTCGATAGTTTTGTCGATGGAATTGCTTGGGCTTCTTTCAAGGACGGGAAAAAAGGTTATATCAATCACAAAGGGGAGATGGTTCTCCAAGTCCCAGATGCCGAAAGTTATTTCGATTTTCGGTTGAACCGAAAAGTATATTAAAAATGAACAAAGAACTGATAGAAGAAATTGTTGATTCAATTGATATTGTGGACTACATTTCCGAGGCGGTAAATCTACGCCGTCGGGGAGCCAATTTCGTTGGGCTTTGCCCTTTTCACCAAGAAAAAACACCCTCGTTCACTGTTTCTCCCGAAAAGAAGATTTTCAAATGCTTTGGTTGCGGTAAAGCAGGCAATGTCATTACTTTTGCAGTTGAATACTACGGTTTTACATATCCCGAGGCTATTAGAGAACTTGCCAAGCGAGCAGGGATTAAAATCGAGGCATATTCGCCCGCAAAAAAAGAAGAAATCTCGCACAGAGACAAGATTCTTCAAGCACTTGAATTTGCAAAAAAATACTTCCAGCGTATACTTTTAACCCAAAGTGGAACAGTTGCTCTTGCTTATCTTAAAAATCGTGGCTATACATCGAATACAATTCAGGAATTCGAAATTGGATATTCCCCATCTGGTTGGGATACATTATTCCGCGAAATGACCTCGAAAGGCTTCAGCCCCGAAATACTTCTGGATGCAGGCTTGGTTAAAAAGAAAGAAGGCACGGAAAACGAATTCTACGATGTTTTCCGCGAACGGATTATGTTCCCGATTTATAATGCCGCGGGAAAAGTTGTTGGCTTTGGCGGAAGAATTTTAAAAGAAGTCGACAATCAGCCAAAGTATATAAATTCCCCACAAACAGAAGTTTTCGATAAAAGCAAACTTTTATTTGGGCTATTCAAAGGGCGTAACGAAATTCGCTCCAAAGAAAGCGTTGTCCTTGTCGAAGGTTACGCAGATGTAATTGCTTTGCATCAGGCGGGAATCAAAAACGCTATTGCTTCGTGCGGTACTTCACTGACAATGGAGCAACTGAATCAAATTGCAAGATATTGCAAAACAATTTATATCGCATACGACGGCGATGAAGCAGGGCAAAAAGCCACCGAAAGAGCCATACAACTTGCTCTCCCTCTTGGATTCGAAGTCCTCGTTGTCAAATTAATTGAAAACGAAGACCCCGATAGTATTGTTAAAAAGTTTGGTGCCCAAGCGTTCCACAATCTTATCGACAATGCCAAAAGCTTTCTTGAATATCTTTTTGAACTTGCTCAGAGCAAAGGTATACTAAGTCGACCAGCCAAAAAATCTCAATTCATTCAATATTGTCTCGAATTAATATCGAAAATTCCCGATAAGTTGCAACATTACGAATATATCCAAACTTTGGCTAATCTTCTGCTAATGCCATACTCACAACTCGAAGCACTTTTCCACGAAAAAAAGAAGATAGAAAAAGAAATATCAAAAAATGTCCAACAAGAAGAAAAAACTTTTTTGCAAACAACTCAACACGCAACAAAAATTTTGCCCGAAGAGGAATATTTGCTACTAATATGCCTTGAACAACCCGAAGCCATCGAGGTTCTCGAAAATGTGTATAAATTCGATAAGTCGAATATGATAACCCAAGAAGGGGCTGAACTTTTTTCTATTGTTTATTCCCACCAAGGCAAGAACCCACTCAATTCTATTCTATCAAATATCGCAATTGATGAGGCTACAAAGAACTATTTCATTAATTTGGTATTTTCCAAAGAGGAAGTGAGCAAACATTGGGAAAGGTTCGGTTTTGCGGAAATCGAAAAGGACTTTAACAGAATTTTGCGTGACGCTTTCACTCGTTTAAAAATTAAAAAAATTGAATTTAAAACTCGGGAAATACAAAATTTAATAGCAAGTGACCCGATGAACCAAGAAAAATACTTAAAAGAACTACAAGAATTATTCAGAACAAAACAGAAATTATTAAATAGCTTGAAAAAATGAAAAAAATCAAAGCTAAATTTACACAGGAAAACATCAAAGGAATTTTGTTTGCATTTTTGATTAGTTTTTCTATTTGGGTTTATTCTTTGATGAATTCCCAATACAATTTCTATTTTAAAGTCCCATTGAAAATAATTGCACCCGAAAAATTTTCAATTTCGGGTCGGATTCCCGAAGAACTCGATGTCCTGATTTCCGCTACTGGATGGCAAATTTTGAACTTGTCGTTTCTACCTAAAACTTCAAACTGCACGATTAATCTCAATCAGAATGAAATCGTAAATAACAAGATTATTCTAACAAAGAATGATTTTTTAAAAAATATTCAGCTTTCGGTCAATGCCCAAGCATTGGATGTAAATCCATCCACAATTACACTCGATGTTGGAACAATTGTCGAAAAAGTTGTTCCAATCGTAGCAGATGTAATTATCCACCCACGCGAAAATTTCATTTTAATTGGCAAGCCAATTGTTAAACCCGACCTTGTGGTTATTCGTGGAAGAAAGGAGCTAATTGACCAAATCGATGTTTGGAAAACTAAAAGAGTTGCCTTGGAGGACGTATTTGAGCCTTTACGGATAGAAATTCCTTTGAGCGATACACTTCGCTCGCAAATATCATTGAGCACAGAGAAAGTAACGCTTCTCGCAGATGTCGATTTGCAAGCAGAAAAGGAAATTCTCGACATACCAATTTCAATCGAAGGGGGCTCACTTCCGTCCGAACACATCATAGAACCTAAATTGCTCCGTGCAGTAATCCGAACTGGAATAAATAAACTAATACAAACTGATATTCCAACTTTGGAGGCAAAAGTTTCTTATCAAGAATTGATAAGCGACACAACTGGAATTATCACTCCACGTATCACCTTGCCCGATGGATTTTATCTGGTCTCGCTCAATCCCCCCTTCGTTTACCACTGGAAAAGAATCAAAGCAAAAATGATTAGCCAACGTTAACATTCACCTTTGGCAAAGTATAGTTATATTCTCGGAATGGTTTAAAAACAGCAGTGAAAAATGTTAGAACACCAATCCTACCAATAAACATAACAAACACGAGCACCAATTTCGACGAATCGCAAATGTGGAACGTAACATTACGCGAAAGCCCCACAGTTCCAAAAGCCGAAGTTACTTCGAAAAGCAGGTTCAATGGATTTATTTTTGGCTCGAAATAGATAAGCACAGAAGTTGCAATAAAGATGACAAAAATTGATAAAATCAAAATCACGAAAGCCTTTTGAATTGTTTCGTGGGCAATTTCGCGGTCGAAAATGATTAGTCTTTCGCGGGAACGAATATAATTAAGTATGAACATAAATACCACAGCAAATGTTGTAGTTTTAATTCCGCCGCCGGTACCTCCCGGGGATGCACCAACCCACATCAGAAAAATTAAAACAATTGCGCTCAAGACGGAAAGATTTTCAATTGGAACTGTGTTGAAGCCAGCTGTTCGAGCAGTAACCGATTGAAAATATGCATTAAAAATCGTATCGAAGGTATTGTTGCCGAGCACACCTGTTCGAAAATCGGCAAGGAAAATTAAACCTGAACCAAGAACAATCAAAATCAATGTCGTAACAAAAACAATTTTCGATGTAACTGATAACTGGAATCGAATACGTGGAACTCTTTTGCCAAAAATTTTCAACGAAAAGATTTCCGCCAAAGTAAGAAACCCCAAACCACCAAAAATGATTAGCAAGGTAACAGTAAATTTGAATATGTAATTAGTTTTAAGCAAGGGAGTGGCTAAATTTTCGGAGAACAAAGAAAACCCAGCATTACAAAACGCCGAGATAGAATGGAAGATAGCAATGTAAAAAGTATTTCCATCAAATTTATTAAATCCAGCCATTGAAAGGTAAAGAACAAGGAAACCAATTAATTCAATCGTGAAAGTATAGAACACAATTTTCCGCAAAATTGAAGCAATTGCCGAAAATGTTTCGGTGCTAAGGAACTCCTTCAAAAGTAGACGCATTCGAAGCGAAACTCCCCCTCCAACAAAAGTGAAAAAGAATGTTGTCAAGGTCATTATTCCCAAGCCACCGAGCTGGATTAAAATCAAGATAATGATTTGACCTAAAAAGGAAAAATCTTTTGGAGTATCGAGAACAATCAAACCAGTTACACAAACTGCGCTTGTCGAGGTAAATAATGCATCGATGTATTTAATCGAGTTGCCTGTTGCCGAAGCCTTTGGCAACGATAGAAAAAACGAGCCAAGAAGAATCAAAATAGCAAAACTCATTGCAAAGATTGCTCCGGGAGGAACTTTTAGACGTGTTATAAAACTGCTATGACGAACAATTTTGAAAACACCAATCAGAAAGATATTCAATTGTGAAACAACCAAATAAGCAATAGCAATTTCATCGAACGAAACAAAAGGGAAATAGAGCCGAAAGGTTTGAATAAGAGTCGACTTGAAGAGTATTTCAAAAATCAAAAGCAGGACAAGAGAAAATTCTATCCATCGAGATTTCAGTTCATCCCAGAATCTTTGAAAAGTGAACAATCGGAAAAATTCTTCGAAAATGAAACAATAAATTACAATATCGATAACTCTTTGAATAAGAAGAATTTCTAATCTGCTTAAATCGAAACCGATTAACAAAACAAATGATATTCCAGAAACAAGCCCAATAAAGAGAAGAAGTATGTCGAGGTAAATTTTTAAATTTGCTTTTATCGTTCTTACAGTTGCAGGTTTCATTAATTTTAAAAAAATTTAAATACAAAAATAGAAATTTTGTAAAATTAATTTTAAAGGGAACTATGGAAAAAATTTCGTTCGACATTGCCAAAAGAATTGAGCGAAGTATAAATGTAAAGAGAAAAATAATCGAGACATTAACGGAGAAAATAATTCTGACGGGGGAAGTCCTTGCCCGGCAACTTCAAGAAGGCAAAAAAGTTTTGCTTTGCGGAAACGGAGGCAGTGCTGCCGATAGCCAACACATCGCTGCGGAACTTGTGATTCGATTCCGCAGTCAAATTAACCGCAAAGCATTGCCTGCAATAGCCCTAACCGTTGACCCATCGATTATGACTGCCGGCGGAAATGATTTCGGCTTCGAATATGTTTTCGCCCGTCAAGTCGAAGCGTATGGTAACAGTGGCGATGTGCTTATTGGAATTTCAACAAGCGGCAAATCTCCTAACGTTTTGCGAGCAGTCGAAACGGCGAACACTTTAAATATGATTACAATTGGTTTGCTTGGGTGCGATGGCGGTCCTATTGCCGAAAAATGTAGTTACGCAGTCATCATTCCCGAATACGAAACTGCTTTAATCCAAGAAAGCCATATTATGATTGGGCACATTTGGTGCGAAATCATCGAAGAGCTCCTTTTCCCCGAGCTTTTTAAGTCTTAAACTAATGATACAAACTTCTAACCGAATACTCAAAGGTTGGTATCTTTACGACTGGGCAAATTCAGCTTACGTAACAAGTATACTGACTGTCTTTTTTGGTCCTTTTATCACAGAACTAAGCGGGAAAATTGCAAACCGAGATGGATTGATAAACTTTTTGGGATTAAATGTTTACTCGGAATCTTTGTATCCTTATTTGGTAACTGTTTCCGTTCTGATGCAATTTCTTCTTCTTCCCGCCATAGGCTCCTATATCGACTTAAAAGGGAATAAAGTAAAATTTTTACTTATTCTTGCTTCGATTGGTTCTTTACTAACTTTTCTATTCTTTTTCTTTGGGGAAAAAACAATTGAGTTCCTTTCGATTTCGTTTGTCCTTTCAAACTTCTTCTTCGGTGCAAGCGTTGTTGTCTACAATAGCCTGCTGACGCAAATATGCCCACCCAAGCAAAGGGACTCAATCTCCTCGAAAGGTTGGGCAATTGGGTACATCGGTGGCGGGCTGAATTTAGGTTTAAACCTCATTATATTATTTTTTCACGATTACATTGGTGTTTCGCAACAAACTGCTGTGCGGTTAACATTCATTTCAACTGCACTTTGGTGGTTCCTTTTCACACTCGTATCATTCTATTTGCTTCGTGGAATACATTCCGAAAGCCTAAGCATTTCAAACCAAAGACCGAGTGTCTTAAAAAATTTGCTTAAAACTTCACGTGAACTTTTAAAAAACAAAAATGCGTTGCTTTTCCTTTTAGCATATTTATTCTTTAACGATGGTGTTCAAACGGTCATAGTCATTTCGACTCAATTCGGGCGACGGGAATTGAATTTATCGATTGAATTTCTTGTTGTTGTGATTCTTTTGGTGCAGTTCTTAGCATATTTCGGAACTCTTTTGGTTGCAAAAGTAACCGAAAAACTTGGTTCCAAGACAACATTAATTTTCTGTTTGGTTATATGGAATTTGATAGTCATATATTCATTCTTTCTGCTACGGAACTCTGTTGGATTTGTTGGTCTTGCTTTTTTAATTTCCCTTGTTCTTGGAGGAACACAGGCTTTGAGCAGGTCGATTTTTTCGAATCTAATAGCCAAAAGCAAATCGACAGAATATTTTAGTTTCTACGAAATTAGCGAAAAAGGTTCCAGCTGGATTGGTCCTTTCGTTTTTGGTCTGGTTTTACAAGTAACTAAATCCTATCGGTTTGCTATTTTATCTTTAATTTTGTTTTTTTTCGTTGGTATGATTTTAATTTCGTTTGTAAATATCCCGAGTTTAAATAATAAGGAGCAGGGATGAAGTATTTTTCCGCTATTATCTTCGGCTTTGTTTTATCTTTTAGTATCACGATTCCCATCTTCTCGCAAGAAGCCAACATCCAAGATGATTTAACCAAAATGATTCTAAATTCGAATGCCCGAACCATTTTCAAACTTAATGGCTATTGGGAAACTACACTCGACGATGGTACAACAGGTTCCTTTTACCTTCCAAAAGTTTTTTATAACTGCGAAAAGGCAACTTTCAAAAAAACTATCCATATCGAGAAGAAATTACTGTCCAATTCAGTTTGGCATTTGTATTTTCTTGGCTTGAACGACGAGATTGAAATTTACTGGAATTCGCAGTTCATCGGCAAGTTTGTTTCCGACGGGGCTCCTCTCTGGGTTACAATTCCAAAGAAACTCATCGTAAAAGAGGCAAACGAAATCTTGCTTGTTGTTAATCCCGTTCAATCTATTGCATATCAAATTCGTAGGAATTATCAATACTTCCGCAAAATTGTTACTGGAATTTCCCGCGATTTTTTCCTTGTTCGCACTTCGCCCGTTTGGGTAAATTCATTTTCCTATTCCTTTAATTTCGGATCCCTATCCAAAGTCGATATCAAAACTCGCGTAAATATCAGTTCATTCGAAATAAACACACTGCTGAGGTCCGCTCCAAATCTTGTGAGCGAGCAAAAGCTCTTTTTTAAACTGGAACAAATTCTTCGAAGCAAAGAAACAAACCAAATTGTTGCTCAATCGAATCCCCAAATATTCAACATCTCTTCATTTCGAAATATTGTTCTCGAAAATTCAATGACGGTAGTCAATCCCAATTTATGGGACCCCGAAAATCCTTTCCTCTATACCCTTGAACTTAGAATTTCGTATGCCGATAGTTTGCTCGACAATCTCATTCTTGACTTTGGAATCACAAAGATTGAAACAACAAGCTTAAAAAATGGAAACTCGTGGCTTTTGAACGGAAAACCCTTCGTTTTGAAAGCAGTCGACTTCATCGAAGATTACGATTATTACAACTCTGGCAAACATATTCAGAAATTCGAAGCAGATATAAAAAATCTAAAATCGCTTGGAGCCAATGCAGTCCGATTTCTCTTCGGTTCGCCAAACCCGATTTTTTTGAATCTTGCAAACCGTTATGGATTACTGGTTCTGGTTGATCTTCCCGTCTACTATGTTCCATCGACATTGCTAAAAAAATCTGATTTATTTATCCGCTTCCAAACTATATCCGAAAACATCTGCCGACATCTTATCCAAAATCCTTCCTTGTTTGCAATTGGTGTCGGAAATGGCTTGGAAACAAATTCACCCGAAATCAAATATTACTATTCTAAATTAACTCAATGGATTAAACAATATGGTAGGCTCGAAACCTATGGCTCATATCTGTTGGGACAAAAGCTTGACTATTTCGATAATTTTGATTTTGTTGTAATCAATGATAACTTTCGGCTCGCTCGCCGATTAGATTTAGTATTTTCATTCTTAAAGGATTACAAAGAACAGGTCAAAAAGCCTTTGATTTTTTCTTTTGGAACCATCATCGACCCGAATAACCACAAAGGCTACAACAACCAAATGTCCGTTGAATATCAAGCATATTACCTACTCGAAAGGTTCAACATACAAAACAAGATAGGTCTTGCGGGTGTCTTGGTTTGGAGCTACAATGATTATTTCACCGAAAACCCACTTTCGAAATCTGCACCAATCGAGCCATATACATCGTTTTCGGGAATCCAAAACAACACCCAGCAACGGCTCGCTTTCAATGTCCTCAAAGCTTTATTCAACAACGAAGATGTTCCAATCATCAATCCAGGATTGCCCGAGAGTGAATTGCGCATAGATTATATTGTTGCTGGGATAGTTGCACTGCTTATCTGGGGCTTTATGCTCAACCGAAGTCGAAGATTTCGGGAATATACTTATCGCTCGGCTTTTCGTACATATAACTTCTTTGCCGATATTCGCGACAAAAGAATCATCTCGGAATTTCAGACCGCAACTTTTGGCTTTGTCCTTGCTTTAATTATTGCCACTTTCCTTTCAGCCGTGTTAAACTACTACCGAACAAACGAAGGCTTCCAACTATTAACCGGCGTGTTTATCCCTAATTACTTTGTTAGAGAATGGCTTTATAAATTGGCTTGGAATCCATTGCTCGCTATCGTAGTCTTTACAATCGCAGCTTGCCTTAAAATATTACTCCTTGCACTTCTATTAAAGATTGCATCATTTTTCGTTCGCTCCAAAATATTTTTCGACGATACTTTCAAAATGGTTATCTGGGCTCTTCAACCAATTATTCTTTTGCTCCCTGTCGCGGTCTTTATCAACAGAATTCTTCCAATATCAACAATTTTAACATACTCGTTCCATATCTTCTTTTTAATTGTAATTCTTTGGTGTTTACAAAGACTAATTAAATCAATCTGGATTGTTTTCGACGTTCGACCTTCGAAGGCTTATTTCTGGACAATCTTATTCCTCTTTGTTGTTGCTTTAATCTACTTTTCCATTCTTGAATATTCTTACAACTTAATTGAGTATATTGTTTTTTATAACAAAATAATTATATGATGGAACCAATTTTAGAAACCAACTTTCCAAATCTCAAATTGAAGAACCGTGGCAAGGTTCGCGATATCTACGACCTCGGCAATGTATTGCTCTTCGTCGCAACCGATAGAATCTCTGCGTTCGATGTTGTTATGCACGAGCCTATACCCTACAAAGGAATTATCCTCACCCAAATCTCAAAGTTCTGGCTTACGAACACCACACATATTGTTCCGAACCATTTCATAACCGATGATGTAACAAATTATCCCGACGAATGCAAAGAATATAGCGAAACACTTCGAGGTCGCTCGATGCTTGTTCGCAAATGCAAACCTCTTCCCATCGAAGCAATTGTTCGCGGATACATTGCAGGCTCTGGATGGAAGGAATACAAAAAAAGCGGGACAATCTGCGGTATTCCCTTGCCCGAAGGTTTGATGGAATTCCAAAAACTGCCCGAACCAATTTTCACTCCTTCCACCAAAGCAGAAGTTGGACACGACGAAAACGTCGATTTCGTATATGCTAAAAATATACTTGGAACAGAACTTGCCGAAAAAGTCCGTGATATTTCTTTGAATCTGTTCAACTTCGCTTCGAATTATCTTGAATCGAGAAACCTGATACTTGCCGATACAAAATTTGAATTTGGAATCGACGAAAATGGCGAATTAATACTAATCGACGAGGTCTTGACTCCCGATTCTTCCCGCTTTTGGTTGAAAGAAGACTACGCTCCGGGCAAACCACAATACAATTTCGACAAGCAAGTTCTTCGTGATTACCTCGAATCATTAAACTGGAACAAAGTTCCACCTCCGCCGCATCTACCCGAAGCCATCATCAAACAAATAGTCGAAAAGTACAAAGAAGCATACCAAAGAATTATTGGTAAGCCATTTGAATTTTGAAATGAAAAAGATTAAAATTGGCACAAAATCGCTCGGCAAATACTTCGACCTTTGGTTCGTTGGTAGCTTGCTCTTCTTGATTCTTGTTGGTTTCTACTCGGTTTATAGCAATAGCTTGAACGCCGACAATCTGGCAAATTTCAACAAACACATTACCTACGCCTTTTGGGGAATAATTTTAATGATTGTGGTTGCTTTCGTTCCCGAAGACAAAATCCGGAACCTTTCGCTTCCATTATACATTTTTTCTATTCTTTTGTTAATCCTTGTGCTGTTTATTGGTTCTACACAATTTGGGACGAAAGGCTGGTTACGAATCGGTTCATATTCGATTCAACCAGCCGAATTTGCTAAATTAGCCCTGATACTTACATCTGCTTCTTTCCTATCCATTCCCGGCGTTTCCTTGAGCAATGTAAGAGGTTTGGGAATACTTTCTCTTATTTTTCTCATTCCAATCCTATTGATTATTCTCCAACCTGATTTTGGAACTTCGGTAGTAATTTTGGCAATCTTTTGGGGAATACTCTTCTGGGCTGGTCTCAATCTCAACTTCCTGCTTGCTTTAATCGGCATCCCCTTTCTAACCTTGTTTTATTTGAAGGGACTGCCCGAATTTCTTCTCGTTCTTGTTCTTTTTGGGCTTGTCCTCGTGGTGGCGAACAAAAGGAAGTTTGCCACAACAATAATAACAATTGCATTGAGTATTGTCGTTGCACTCGGAAGCAAAGAACTTATCCATTACTTGCCCGAACACCAACAAAAGAGAATCAAAGCATTTGTCGACCCAAGCTATGAACCACTGAAGGGAAGCTACAACCTTGTGCAATCATTGCTTGCGGTAGGTAGCGGTGGATTCTTGGGGAAAGGACCTTTTTCGGGCACTCAAACCCAACTTCAATATGTTTATGCTCAAAGTTCCGATTTTGTTTTTTCTATCCCGGCCGAAGAGTTTGGCTTCGTTGGTTCAATTTCCATAATAATTGCGTTCTTTATTTTGATTCGCAGGACAATAAAAATTGGCTTAGAAACACCATCGATATTTTTGAAATATGCAATATTAAGTTATTCCATTATGCTAATTTTCCACTTTGCCGAAAATGTTGGGATGGCAATAGGCATTTTCCCCGTGATGGGAATACCTTTGCCATTTGTTAGCAGCGGCGGCTCGTTTTTCCTTGTAAATTGCTTTCTTGCTGGGATAGTATTAAACGCACATCGTAGGAAATTTCAATTCTCTTGATTTAATCCAATGGACGAAATTTTCCAACTTTACGAAAAATTTAAACTTTCGATAAAGGAAACCCAGAAAGCCTTTGCAAGCGTGCCAAAAACCGAATACTTTTACGAGCTTTGCTTTTGTCTTTTGACCCCAGCCACAAAAGCAGAACACGCTCTGCGAGCCATCGAAATATTAAAAAGGAAAAAATTTTTTGAACTGGGATTTAATCCTGTAAATGTTTTGCGTGGTTACGAAACCGATGGCACTCCAACAATTAAGTTCTACATTCGGTTTCACAACACAAAAGCGAAACGACTACAATCTGCCCGTCTTCATTGGAAGCGAATAATGGAAATCCTCGAAAGCAACATTTCCAGTTCAGAAAAACGCAAACTACTTGTCGAAAATGTCGATGGCTTTGGCTATAAAGAAGCGTCCCACTTCCTTCGGAACATTGGATACAAGGACTTTGCAATTTTAGACCGCCACATACTCAAAAATTTGGTTCACTACGGAGTTATTCCCGAAGAGACGAAAATTTCTTCACCACGAAAATATCTTGAAATTGAAAGCATTTTCGTTGATTTTGCCAATTCAATTGGCATTGCACCAGCAGATTTAGATTTGCTGTTTTGGGCAAAAGAAACAGGATATGTATTAAAATAAATTAATTTCACTTTCGACTTAAAACTCTTAAATTTACAAAGATGGAACGGCAAAGTCAAAGGCTCATATATCTCGACCTGATGCGTGTCATCGCTATGATGATGATGATTGTCGGTCATTCATTTTTCGACCTTGTTAAACCCGACTTGTATTCGATAACTCAATTCCCTTGGAATTTCTGGGATTTTCTGCGGGGTTTGACCGCTCCAACTTTTCTGCTGATTTCTGGCATCGTTCAAGTTTTTGCAAACAAGCGAATTAACAGCAAAGTTTCTCCCGAAATTGTTTACAAGCGAATCAAAACTGCTCTGCTTCTGATTTTTCTCGGCTATTTCCTTAACTTCCCTGTCCAAAGAGCATTCCACATTTTCTTCGTTCAAAAATCCATCTTGATTCCGTTCTTCCAAATCAATGTTCTGCAGTTGATTGGAGTTACTCTGCTCTGGGTTTTGGCTTATTTCCTTTTAACAAAGGACAACAAGCAACTTGGAATAATTTCTCTGGTTACAGGTATTATAATTTTCATATTAACCCCTTTCGTTCATCTGGTAAACTGGTACGAATATCTCCCAATGTGGTTAGCCCCGTACTTTTCATTAAGCAAAGGCTCCTATTTCCCGATATTTCCATTTTCGGGTTTCATTTTCTTTGGCGTAGCGTTCGGAACCTATTTGGAACGATTTAAACTCGAGGAAAGACCCGAAATAATTCGAAAAGTGGGCTTTCAATGGAGTTTGCCGCTCGTTGCGTTTGGAACAATCACTTACTTCCTGATTAACTTACTTAATCTACCTTTTTACGATATTTACAAAGGCAATCCCGGAATGTCGATTATCCGGCTTGGGCTCGTTCTAATGTTATTAGCTTTAATTACATTTCTTCATCAAAAATATCTAAGCAAATATGAATTCATAAATTACTTTGCCAAAACATTAGGCAAAAACGCTCTCGTAGTATATTTTGTTCATTTAGTTATTCTTTATGGTTTGCCTTGGTACCCAAGTTTTGCAGTTCTACACCAGCGCCAATTTGGAATTTTGGAATCCTTTACTATTGCAATTTTAGTAATGGTATCGTCGTTTAGCATCATCTTTGCTTTCGAGAATATTGCATCCCACCGAAAACTTCTCAAGCCATTATTCAAATACGGGTTGGTTTCGCTATTTATACTGCTTGCCTTGGTTTAAAATACAACCTCGCCAGCACGCAATTTCGCACTTCTTGAGCGTGGATTGTTCTTTACCTCATCTTCGGATGGCACCAATGGTTTCTTTGTTAAAATTTTAATTTTTGGCATAGAACTTGAAGCCTCTTCACTTTTGGAAAATTGACGGAAGAAGTTTTTGACGATGCGGTCTTCGAGCGAATGGTACGAAATAACGACTATACGGCTACGATTACCTAAACATTGCAAGGCGGAATGCAACGCATTGTGCAATACATTCAGTTCATCGTTGATAGCAATTCTTAAAGCTTGGAAAACGCGTGAAAGCGAGCTTGTTAGACTTCGCCGAGGCACGACACTTTCGACAATTCTCGCAAGGTCAACCGTCGTACGAATTGGAGCGATTTTCCGTTGTTGGACAATTCTTCGGGCAATTTTTTTGGCGAAAGGCTCTTCTCCGAACTTTCGAAGAAGAGCCGCCAATTCTTCCTCGTCTACTGCATTGACAAGGTCTTCTGCTGTTCTACCGTGCGGCGAAAAGCGCAAATCCAAAGGACCAGCCGCGCGATACGAAAAGCCACGGCGGCTCTCATCGAGCTGCCGTGACGAGACCCCCAAATCGAGCAGAAAACCTGTCCATTCCCCCCGATGTCTCGTTATACTGCATGCCTTACTGAAGCATTCATTGAAAAGTTCAATCCTCGAATTTTCCCCCTTCTCGAGTTCATTTTTGAACCTTTCTTTGCAATGCTCAATCGCTTCTGGGTCCTTGTCGAACCCGAAAATCTTCCCCCCAGAACTCAACTTCGCAAGAAGAGCCTCGCTGTGCCCGCCACCTCCAATAGTTCCATCGATATAAATCCCGGCAGCCTTCGTAAACAATAAATCTATCGTCTCTTTCAAAAGAACAGGCGTATGATATACATTTAATTTATCGTCCATACGCCGAAAACCTGTTCAACCTGTCGGTTCCTCTTTACTTTCGCCATTGAAATAGCTCGAACCAAGCACCTTTTCGAAAATCTGTTCGTATTCCTGTTCGTCGAATGTATAAATCTTATCGAACTCTTCAGGATTCCAAATCTCGATATGGTCAATTTTCCCGACAATCAGAACTTTTGAATCAATTCTGGCATATTGCAGCAAAACTTTTGGCAAAAGTATTCTGTTTTGGGCATCTAGCGTAACTTCCTTTGAATACATCGTCAAAAATGTAATAATCTTGTCATTCTCGGGATTAAAAGGATTCAAACCACGAAGAATATTTTGGATTTTCTCCCATTGGTCAATTGGATAAGCCAAAATACACCTACGGAAGCCCCGAGTCAAATTGAATGTATCTCGTGCTTCGGGATTCAAAGAACGCCTCATATACTGGGGCAAAGTGATTCTACCCTTGCTGTCGATTACAAACTGCTCACTTCCTTGCAAAAATGTCATTCCACTTTACCCCACTTATTTAAAATTCTTTGGGAAAATCTCCCACTTTCTACCACTGCAAAATTAAACAAAAAAATTTTATTTCCAAATTTTTATTCAAAAAAAATTTTCAAAAAGTAAAACTTTTTAAAAATCAATAAAAAATCAGCCTAAATTGTTTGTTCAATAGGCTTTTCCATTTAGTTTTTAAAGCAACCAAAACATTCTCACTTTGGGGAAGGTTCAATAGCTCCTTGTTTTCCTTTCCCAGTTCCACTACGAACATATTTGTTCAAAGGCTTGCAACTCCAATTCGATTATTCAGACATCGGATATTTCAAAAACATCCGATGTCTTTTGATAAACAGCTTTTTCACTTCTGCAAGGTGTAATAGCCCTATGTTTACATCTTCCAGCTCCCACTACGAACCCTTTTAAACAAAGGCTTACAAACCTCGATTCGATTATTCAGACATCGGATGTTTCAAAAACATCCGATGTCTTTTGAAACAAACTTTCGCTTTTGAATAATTTACAATAAATTTCGTCTTATTTTTCTTAATCTTTTTTGAAATGGATAATCGATTCGATATAATAGTAATAGGCGGGGGGCACGCGGGCATCGAAGCATCCTATGTTGCAAGTAGGATGGGATGCAAGGTTGCACTCGTTACGATGAGTAAAATGACGATGGGGCGCCCATCCTGTAATCCCTCTATTGGTGGAACGGCAAAAGGCCATCTGGTAAAAGAAATCGATGCCCTCGGCGGAGCTATGGCAATTTTAGCCGACAAAGCTGGAATTCACTTCAAAATGTTGAATCGTTCCAAAGGTTATGCCGTTTGGTCGCCCCGCTGCCAGATCGACAAAGACCTTTATCCAATTTATGTTTATCAATTGCTCTCGAAACAAGAAAATCTAACTATCATCGAAGCCACCGTTAAACAAATTCTTATAAAAAATTACAAAGTATATGGCATCGAAACTCTCGATGGACAAACGATTTATGCACCGATTGTGATACTATGTGCTGGAACTTTTCTCAATGGTGTAATGTGGACAGGGCTGAAAGCCACCCCCGGTGGCCGCTTCAACGAACCAGCCTCAAAATATCTATCCGATTTGCTGAATGAGTTCGGCTTCGAAACGGGCAGACTGAAAACCGGGACCCCACCGCGAGTTTGGCGCCATTCAATTGATTTTAGCAAAACCGAGCTTGCCCCGGGCGATGAACCTCCCCAACCTTTCCATCGAAATACAAAAAAAGTGAAAAACAGAATTGTTTGCTACGCAACAGCAACGAACCAAAACACCCACGACATCCTGCGAACGGGCTTCGACCAGTCTCCAATGTTCACTGGTCGAATCAAAGGCGTCGGTCCCCGCTATTGTCCTTCGATAGAAGATAAAGTAAATCGCTTTGCCGATAAAACCTCGCACAAAATACTTTTGGAGCCCGAAGGCTTGTTTTCCGACTCAATCTATGTGAATGGTTTTTCCACAAGTTTACCGGAAGATGTTCAACTTAAAGGCTTACACACTATCCCTGGATTGGAAAAGGCTGAACTCATTCGCCCGGGATATGCAATCGAATACGATTTCTTCTACCCATACCAACTAAAACTTTCGCTCGAGACCAAACTTGTGGAAGGATTATTCTTCGCTGGACAAATAAACGGGACATCGGGCTACGAAGAGGCTGCTGCCCAAGGAATAATGGCGGGAATAAATGGTGTGCTTAAACTTCGTGGCGAACCTCCATTTATCTTGAAACGAAGCGAAGCCTACATCGGCGTTTTGATTGATGATTTGGTAAACAAAGCTCCGGAAGAGCCTTACCGCATTTTTACTTCATTGGCTGAATATCGGCTACTCCTTCGGCAAGATAATGCCGACGAACGGCTTATGGAATATGGCTACAAATTTGGTTTGATTTCCGCCGAAGAATTTGAACAACACCAACGGAAAATGGAGCTCCTTCGCAATGCATATAACGAATCAAAATTCTACAAAATCAAACCCGAAGACATAAACCCGTATCTTTTGTCTGTTGGTGAAACTCCTGTCGAAGAAACCACCGATTTGCACTACATTGCCAAAAGAAGTAATGCAGACTTATCCGAAGTTTTAAACTTCATCAACTCGACACCCGAAATTTTCGTGGAACTCAAAAAGAATCCCGATTTGGTGCAGAGATTGCAAATTGAAATTCGCTACGAAGGTTATTTACAACGCCAAAGGAAAGAAATCGAACTTTTCACCCAAAACGAGAACAAAAAAATTCCCGAAAACTTTGACTATTGGAAAATCAATTCGCTTTCGAAGGAAGCCCGCGAAAAACTTTCCAAAATACGACCTCAATCTCTGGGCCAAGCATCGAGAATTCCCGGGGTTTCGGCTTCCGACGTTGCTATCCTTGCTTTATATTTACGATAATTTTTAAAACAATATGAAAACAAAGAAAATCTTCATTGTTGGGTGTAGTGGAACGATAGGCGAAACAACCCTGAAAATGCTTTCAACCGAAACAGACCACGAAATCGTTGGTTCCTGTTTTGAACTCCCTAATTATTTTAATGATATTAGTCTTAATATACACAAAGTAAGTTCATTGCGTTTCAAAGAGCTTCGGAAAATAATCCTCAAAGAAAAGCCAAATGTAATTGTGAATTGTTCGGGAATCTCCGACCCTGTTTTTGCCGAGGCAAACAAAAAGCTCACTTGGGATTTGAACGTCAAACTCGTTGAACATTTAGTTTCAATTTCCAAAGTGTTGGAAGCACATCTTATCACTTTTTCCTGCGAATGGGTTTTCGATGGAAACAAAGGACCCTACAAAGAAGATGACCGGCCAAATCCCATTAATTACTTAGGAAAATCAAAACTTGCAGCAGAAAACTTCGTGCAAACCAACATTAATTTTTATTCGATAATTCGGCTACCTCTTGTCTATGGTGTTTTAGGCAAAACCGACTTCGTTAGAAAGATAATCGCTGCCGATATGGAAAAGGGATACACCTTGCCTTTAAAATACACCACAAATCCCGTTTGGGCAGACGAAGTTGCTTGGGGAATTATGAAAATAATCGATATGGAACTTACGGGCATTTTCCACTTTGGAGGGGCGAATATTGTCAATGTTCGAGATTTTGTCGACTATATACGAATTTTTACCCAACAAGACTTAACCCCAGTAAATTTAAGACCACCAATTCTATTTAGTTCGGGGGAAATCAAAAGCTTTGGTTTACAAACAGCCCTTTCCCAAGCCTTACTTTCTATGAAGTTCACCAGCGTTGTAAATGGTCTATATAATTACTTTTCACAATATAGAACCAGATCGTTCGATTACCTCGACGGCTTCGACAGACTGATAGAATTGCTTTAAATGCAACATCTTCGCCTCAGAGTTTGAAATTTGCTTTGGGACTGTTTACCAAGATTGTTGTAATATGCAAACGAAGGCTCGAAAATGCTTAAGACCAAATCGTGTAATAAGAAACTGAAAATATGTATTATTTGAAAACTACCGTTTCCAGAAATCGGATGTTTCGAAAACATCCGATGTCTTTTTGATATTCAACAAAAGGTTCAACACCTTTCGAGTTGCTTAAAGCAAGCTTAGTTAAAAGCGTTCGACTTTGGTATCGCCTTCACCTGTTGCATCCACAAATATTCGATAGTTTCACCACTATTGTAAACTTCGAATTATCATACATTTTTTCAATGATTTCGCCAATTAAAGCAAGAATCTCTTCCTTTGTTCCAGTAAGTATAGTCGAAAAAGAATTGGTTTGGTATTCTAAGCCCGATTGGGAAATAACTTTTAAGACATTTTCAACATCCTCGATATAATTTTGCGATGCAATTGGGATAAAGCTCATTTCACAAGATATTATTTCTTTTGCCATACACCTACCAAAAAACTTGCTCGATAAATTTTCGAAAAGTATTGTTCGTTGTCATACGATATTTCTTCGTCCTTTACAAATGGCGGTGTGTAGAGCGTTTCGACAATTTCAACCAACTCTTCGTGATGAATTTCTGCAATCTCATCCTTGGCGAAAAAGTCCGCATAGCAAAACACGGTTTTCTCCCTGAAATCACTCGATTGATAAAGCTTTCCCCACTCTCCGTCCTTGTTGATAAACCCAATTATTATTTTACCACCTTTTCGCGTTACACGAAACATCTCGTCCACTGCTTCCAAAGGCGATGAAATAAACTCAAGTGTTGCGACCGAAATTACTGCATCGAACTCCTCGTCGGCAAATGGCAAATGCCGTGCATCGCAAAGGATTAGTTCAACCGACAGTCCGCTTTCTTTCACTTTCTGCCGCGCAACTTTCAGCATTTCAGTTGATTTATCGACCCCGACAACCTCGAAGCCCATCTGAGCCAGCTTGATTGCATAGTTCCCCGTTCCACATCCAACATCGAGAACTCGAATTTTGCCAGCGCCTTCCAAATGCTTTAAAACTGCACGAGTTTCGATTTCATCTACAAATCTGCCCAGTTTGGTTTTGTACCAATCATCGTAATGCTTTGCCTCGAAATCAAATACTTCCATTTTCAAAACTTTTTTAAAAAATTTTATATTTTTGTGTAACAATTTTACAAAATTTTTGTTATTAACTTTGGTTTCGATTAAACTTTTTTAAAAGTTATTTGTCAATTTAATTGAACGGATGTTCAACAAAACAAAAAGGAGGTTTTTATGAAACGAATAACAGTTCTCGCAATCGCACTAATGACAATCGGACTTATTGCATTCGTTGGATGCAATAAGCTGAACGACCCAGTCTCGCCCAACACACAAGAACTAATTCTCAGCGCCAACATACCAGCAGAAACAGAAATGTGCATTCCATCCCAACTTGACGAAGCGACTTTCGACAAACCCGCTATGCTGCTAACTCCAAACGATGACCCGTTCTATCCAATGCGTCCCATTAAGTTTATGACTCCACTTGGTAGAATTCTGAAAGAGTTGAATTTGACCGATGAACAGAAGGCACAGATTCGGGAGTTCTTTAATGCGTATCACGATTGCGTGAAATCGGCAATGACCGCATTGCGTGAATCCGAGAAACAGATTCTCGAACAAGCAAATCAAGAGCGCCGACAGGTTATGGAGCAATTAAAGAGCGGGGCAATCGACCGCCAAACCGCTATGGAACAGCTCCGACAAATCAACCAGCGAACCCGCGAAGCTTTGATGAATAATCCCGTTCGCCAGCAAACTCTGGAACAATTGAAGAACTGCTGGGACACTTTGATTTCGAACATAAAGAGCGTATTAACTGACGAGCAGAAAGCTCTATTCGACCAGCTTTTAGCAAAATATCGTGACAATCGTGGTGGCGGAAAAGGCAATGGTGGTGGCACCCGCCCATAAACTAAATGTTTGATTAAACTACAATATCGTTAATGATGGAGCCCAACCGAAAGGTTGGGCTTCGCTTTTTTGGCAAATGATTTATCAGGTTTCTCAGACATCGGATGTTTTCAAAACATCCGATGTTTTAAAGAACTGTTCAGTTAACCAAATCAAGACTTTTCGGCATTTTCTTTAATAATTAAAAAACAGGATAAACAAAAAAAGGCTACCTTTTGTCAAGGCAGCCTTTTCTCGTCAAAATTAGGTAACGCTTTTAGTGTCCGATTAATTGTTTATAGGCGTTGGCATCGAGAAGCTCATTGAGTTCTTCGGGATTGGACATTTCGATTTTAATAAGCCAGCCTGCTCCATAGGGGTCTTTGTTTACAACTTCGGGATTGTCGTTGATGGATGTGTTGATTTCAACGACCTTGCCCGAAACGGGAGCGTAGATATCAGCAACAGTTTTAACTGCTTCGATTGTTCCAAAAACCTCACCCTTTTTGACCTCGGTTAGCGAACTTGAAATATCGACGAAAACAACATCACCGAGTTCGCTTTGTGCGTGGTCGGTAATCCCAACAGTAGCAATATTTCCTTCGACCAATACCCATTCGTGGCTTTGGGTATACTTTAAATTCTCTGGAAAATTCATAATCCTTCCTCAAAAAAAAGCAAAATTAAGAATAAATCTTTTAAAAATAAAGAGAAAATAGCACAATCCTTCAAATTTTTGGTTGAATTACAACTTCTTTATATAAAAAGCAAAATTGCTTTTTTTTACAGCAAATTTAATTTTTTTCAACAAATTATTTCAAGCCCAACCGAAAAGTGCAACGCTTAAACTGATTTGTTTCTTTTATTCTTTTTTCTTATATTACTACTCAATTTTTTGCATTTTGGTTTAAATAATATAGAAAACAATGAAGGTAGGATTGGTTGGATTTGGTCGAACAGGGAAGCCTGTTGCTTCAACACTTCTCCGAAGCAAAGAAGTTTACTTGGAATGGGTTTTGCGTAAATCCCACCAGTTGGAACACCGCTCCGTCCCCGAATTTCTTGGAATAGAATCCGATGCCCCGGGTATCATCTATTCAATCCAAGATATTAGTATTTCGGAACTTCTCGACATTCAACCCGTCGATATGGTTATCGACTTTGCTTCCGAAGATGCAATCTACTACTACGGCGACGAATGCGCCCGCAGGCAAATCAAAATAATCACCGCAGTCTCCAACTACCCCGAACAAACAATCCAAAAACTCCAAGAGCTTTCGAAACTTACAGCAGTATTCTGGTCGCCAAACATTACTCTCGGCATCAATTATCTCATCATCGTTGCGAAGTTTTTGAAAAAAATTGCACCCAACATCGATTTCGAAATTGTAGAGGAGCACTTCAAGGAGAAAAAAGACGTCTCGGGAACTGCAAAAGTAATCGCAAGAGAATTGGGAATCGACCCAAACCAAATCAAATCCATCCGGGCAGGTGGAATAATTGGTCGCCACGAAATTATCTGCGGCTTTCCTTACCAAACAATTCGACTTATTCACGAATCCATATCGCGCGAAGCCTTTGGTAACGGGGCAATTTTTGTTGCTAAAAACTTAATGAACAAAGACCCGGGATTTTATCATTTCGAAGAGCTTTTGTTGCCATATTTCTCATTATAACAATAATTTTTTTTCTCATCGTTTATAAAATTGTATGAAAATATATTTGAAAAAAATTTTCTTAACATTACTTTCGATATCGATTGTTATTTCGTCTGCTGGAATAACAATCATTAACCATATTTGCAAAGAAGAAAACCGCATCACCTCTGGATTTACCCAAACAGATTTTTCCGAAACCTCTTGCGAACATAAAGACTGTTGCTGTGTTTCCACAAATAAAAATCCACAACCAAAGCAACCATTAAAAAATTTGCCCAATAACTGGCTTTCCTATAAAAGTTTAGACGACTGTTGCGAAAAAACTTCATTTTCCAAATCCGTTCCAATAATTTCAAGCGAAAATTCTTTGAAAAAATTCTCGGAGATTTACAAACCCAGCTTCAAAATCGAATATATCCAAAAAAGAATTTCCGATTACATTTTGCAAAAAGTCCAAAATATAGAAGAAAAAATCATTACCCCTGTTCGTAAGTTGATTAAATTAATAAGATTAATTACTACATTTGCTTCAAACACTGAATTCGACTCTCTCCATTAATTCTTTCCTCTGAGTGTCTTACACCACAATTGTTCTTTTATTTTTAAAAAACTATTTTGTTAAACAAAAGGAGAGAGAAATGAAAACAATCATTTTAAATTTGAATATAATAATCATTGCATTACTTTTAGCTTTCCAATTAGGAAATGCAAAAACTATTCAAGGCAAAGTTTATGGATTAGATGAAAAAAACGAAAAGAAACCACTGGCAGGCGCATCAATTAAGTCGTTAAATTCCAATTTTGGAACAATCACAAATTCAAAAGGCGAATTCACCTTGAATATCCCAACCAAAGACACATTCGTTGTAAGCTTTGTAGGATACAAAAAAGACACAATACAAGTGGGTCCCGATATTGAGTTCCTTGAAATATTACTTACAGGAGAAATTAAATCAAACGAAGTTCTTGTCGAAGGGAAAAAAGAAGATTTTTATATCGAACAATCGAAAACAATCAAGACAGAAGTTTTATCGGAAAATAGCCTGAAAAAAGCTGCGTGTTGTAATCTTTCGGAAAGCTTCATTACAAATCCGACAGTTGACGTAACATATACCGATGCGATAACTGGGATTAAGCAAATTCAATTGCTTGGTCTTGCCCAAAGTTATACACAGATTTTAACCGAAAACACGCCTAACCTTCAAGGCTTCGCTTCAAATTATGGTCTTCTTTTCATACCAGGTCCCTGGATAAATTCAATATCCATTTCAAAAGGGACTTCATCGGTAACACAAGGCTACGAATCTATAACAGGACAAATTAATATAGGGCTGAAAGAACCATCAAGCACCGATAGAATTTACGTTAATTTATTTGGCAACGACCTAATGCGATTCGAAACAAATCTAATCACAAAAGCCAGTTTGGGCGAGAAAACCACTGCAATTGCTTTTGGAAACGCAGTCTACTCGAAAAAATACATAGACCATAATGGAGACGGATTTTTAGATAGTCCTCTCAGGCAAATGATTAATCTTCTTTCACGCGTTGAATACAAAGGGGGAAATTACGAAAGCAGAACCTTTATACATTGGTTAGCCGACGAAAATGAATCGGGGCAAGTTTCATACTTTAGAAACCCGGATAATTCCAATTTCTGGGGCTCGAAAATTTCTATACGAAGGCTCAATTTAATTACCAAAAACGGATTCTTTTTGGACAATGAGCACAACTCAAGTATCGGAACAATCCTAAATTTTACTCATCATAGCCAAAAATCTAAATTTGGTAATAGGAATTTGAATTTGGAACAAAACAGTGTTTTCTTAAACATACTTTGGACTTCAAGAATTAACCCATTCCATCTTTTTTACGACCCCGACGAATCACTTTCAGAAAATCCGAACTTAACAACAGGTTTGAGTTTTTCGTATAATAATTATCTTCAATATTTAGACTCAGTGAATCTTTCGACAAACGAAGTAGTTCCAGGAATCTTCGCAGAATTAACTTTTGAACCCTCGGACAAGATTACGATTATTCCCGGACTCAGAGTTGATTTCCACAACAAAGCAGGAACACTTTTGACCCCAAGAATTCATATAAAATACTCAATCGACGACTTAAACACAATAAGATTTTCGGCAGGCAAAGGTTATCATTTTCCTTTACCAATAGTTGAAAATCAAAGCATACTTAACTCTTCGCGAACGATATTGTTCGATGAGGAACTAAAAATCGAAGAGGCTTGGAATTTCGGTTTAAATTCAACTCACTCTTTCGAACTATGGGGAATTTATGGCACATTGAATTTGGAATATTATCATACAGATTTTGTAAATCAGGTAATTGTTGATAAAGACATAGACCCTTCGAGCATAAGAATTTACAGTTTAAAAGGGAAATCTTTTTCGAATAGTTTTCAAATCGATATGACGGTATACCTTCCTAATAATATTGATTTATTCTTGGCTTACAGACTTAATGATGTTTGGATGACAACCAACAACACACTTCAACGGAAGCCCTTAATCAGCCCGCACAAAGTACTCTTTAACTTGGCATATAAACCCGAGCCCTTTTGGTTCGATTTCACAATTGATTTCAACGGTGGCGGTCGAATACCAAACACATCCACCAATCCCGATATGTATAAATTACCACAAACCTTCAAACCCTTTGTAATTCTTTATGCAAACATAACCTATCGTCTTCCGTTCCTTGAAATATACTTTGGAGCAGAAAACATAACGAATTTCAAACAGAACAACCCAATACTTGCTTTCGACAAACCATTTTCCAAGTACTTCGATAGTTCAATAATTTGGGGACCCATTGATGGCAGAAAAGTGTATCTTGGAATCCGTTTCTTCAAATGAGAAGCAAAATCTTGTATGGGCAACTGGCCGGTCGCCCATACAATTGCAACATCGATAACATTATATCGGGGCAGACACATAGGTCTGCCCCTACGATGGTGATGATGGCGTGAAAATGATAAGACATTATGTTTTGCTTTGTAGGGGGAATTTATGAATTGCCCCTACAAGAAATTAGTTAACTAAAAATCTTCTAATTTAAATACAATTTTACAACTTGCATTTTTGTTTATTGCAAAAAGTTTGAATAACTCTTTGAACCTTTCCTTTTCTATTCTTTTTATTATTTTACAAATTTGTTGTGCATTTTTAAAAAGAATCTGTTATGGAGACTAAAAAAAGGCTGTTTATTGGGACTTTTCTGAAAACCGACAAGCTCATCGAAAATTATCCACGAGTTAAATCGGACTTTGCCGGCATTGTCGAAGGCAAATGGGTCGAAGATTGGAATTTGCACTTCACTTACCACTTCCTCGGCGAAGTCGATTCTACAAATGCAGAAAAACTACTCGCAGACTTAAAGCCAATTACGGTTGAATATCATAATCCCCTTGTTCTACGGGGTCTTGGTTGCTTCCCAAACGCAAATAATCCTCGTGTTCTCTTTGTGGAGATATTCGATAGCCAAAATATACTGCAAGAAATCCACCGAAATTGCAAATCCGTTTTAGAAGGATACAATTTCCAGCTCGATACACGCCAGTTCCATCCCCATTTGACACTTTTGCGAATCAAACAGGCACGGCGAAGAGAATTTCGTGAGAAAATCCAAAAGTACGAAAAAGAAGACTTCGGACAAGTGGACAGCTTTTCGGTACATCTAATAGAAAGCAAACTAACCCCAAAGGGTCCAATTTATCAAATATTATCCAAATAAAAGCTTAATCCGTAATCTATGTTAATTTATCTCAATGCTGCTTCGAATTCCTTCAATTGCTGAGGAATATCGAGATGCGTTGTCTTGCTTTGGTCAGCAGCGACATCCAAAGGAAGCCGGACAGGGTTTTCTCCAGGATGGAAACAAATGTAAAAACCGCTATCAACACCCTCGAAAGCATCCTTGACCATTACATATCCGAGCCAGCTCGCAACGATAATATCCTTGACAGCAGCTTTGCCACCTCGCTGGAAATAGCCCATATCGACGTGGCGGATTTCGTGTTTGATATTCCTTCGGGCAAATATTTCTTCGAGGATTTTCCGAATCTCATCCGCAGTTTTTGGATAGCCTTCGGCAACAATAATCCGAGTGTCGCGGTCGCGCTCGCTAATCAAGTTTACAAGCTGCTCGTAGTCCACCTCGTCGTTCGGTAAAATGATGTGTTCGGCACCAGTAGCCACCCCAGCAAAGAAAGCCAAATATCCCGAGTCGCGTCCCATCGACTCAATGATATACACACGACGGTGGGCAGAGGCAGTATCTCTAATCCATTCCAGCATCTCAAGGCTTTTATCAATCGCACTGTAAAAGCCAATAGAATAGCCATAATTGTTACACACATCGTTGTCTATTGAACCAGCAGTAACAAGGAGTTTGGTGCGCAAACCTTTTTCTTTAATAATGTTGTTAATCACATTCGAAGCGGCAAGGCTTCCGTTACCCCCAATAATGAAGAGGTAATCGAAAAAGTTGTCGTGTAGGTTTAGTGCAATTGCCTCCTGCATATCGCGGTCGTCTTTAAGTTCGGGAACCCTCAGCGTTCCAAGAATAGTTCCGCCCTGATGGGCAATCCCCGCGGTGTCCTTTTTGGTCAACTTTTTGAAATTCCCATCAACCAGACCACGCCATCCATCGATAACGCCCCAAACAGATGTGGCTGGACGCAAATTCAAACAACAACGGACAACTGCACGAATAAATGCATTCATTCCCGGAGAATCTCCCCCACCAGTCATTATTGCAACTTTCATAGTACTTCGCTTTTGTTAAACAAAATTTATTTGAGGATAAAAACTACTAAAAGAACTAAAATAAACATTACGGAAACGATTATCAAAATATTTTTAAACTTTGTGTCTATTTTGTATTGTTGATTGCGTATTTCGTTCAACTGCTGAAATACGGTTTTTAGTTCATCGCGAAACTTTTCCGAAGAGCTTTCGCTATTTTGTAAAGTGGTTTGAGTTTGCTGTTCAAACTGGTTCAGAATCTGGTCGAGTTTGATAAATTTCTTATTTAATTCTTCCGAAAATTCACCAAATCTTGCTTCTATTCTTTGTCTTTCTTCGTAAAGAATCTGTCGGAATTGTTCCAATTTCTCTTTCAAAGTATCAATTTCATCGTAAGCAATTTTCGAAAATCGCGACTGGCTTACGGTTTGGTTCAATAGTTTCTGGTCGAAGTTCGAGATTTTTTCATCAAGTGATTTAAATTTCAAAGCATACTTAACTTCGAGCATTTTCAAAGTTGATTCAACTTGGTCTTTAAATTTATCAGACAGATTCTGCGAAAACGTCTCGAATTCCATTTCCATCTTATTTTCGAGTGTTTTCAGCAAATTGTCAACTTTCAACATTTGGACTTTCAACTCGGAATGCATCCGCTCCAAATCGTTCTTTAAATTCTCAATTCGGGATAATTCCTTGAAAACATTTTCAACAGTTGAATTCTTTTGCTGAAAATCTGCAATAAACTCGTTAATAGTGTCTTCCAGCAAATGAAATCTTTCGTCTATATCTTTGGAAAGATGTTTTGCGAAATCTTCGAGTTCCGATTGAGTTTGAATGATTCGCTGGCGAGTTTCCTCGAAAAATTCAAAAGCCTTTGAGTATTCAATGGCTTGCTTTTTAATAGTTTCGAACAAGCCCTTGATTTCGGGGCTTATAGCCTTCGATTCATCCATACTTGTGTATAGTCAATAAAAAATTGCAAACTTTGGCAAAGTTGCTCAAGCAAGTATTTCTCCAAAACCGTAACCTCGCCGGGCGAATATTTCAACAAAATTTCGTTTACATCCTCACGGAACCTTTCATCTTGCTCATAAAATTCTCGCCACTGATATTGAAGCAAATCGCCCAACACGCCTAATTCGGCGAGCTCCTCGAATATCCTTTTTGGCTTTATCTCCTTCACTTAAATAATTTATCTATGCAAATTTCAAGCCTTGTTCGAGTCCCCAAATCAAATCGTCCACATCCTCGATGCCAACCGAAAGTCGAACCAAGCCATCGGTGATTCCCGCTTGCAAACGAAGTTCCTTGCTCATACTCGAGTGGGTCATACTCGCTGGGTGCTGAATCAAAGATTCAACTCCACCAAGACTTACAGCAAGCTGCCAGACGCGCACGTTATTCATAACCATTTTACCGCTTTCCAACCCGCCTTTTAGTTCAAACGAAATTACACCCCCGCCTCCTTTCGTCTGCTTCTTCGAGAGCTCGTAGTGTGGATGGGATGGCAAAAAGGGATACCAAACTCTTTCGACTTTTGGATGCTCTTCTAAATATTTAGCAATTGCAAGTGCGTTTTCGCAATGTTTTTGCATCCGAATTTCAAGCGTCTTAATTCCACGATGCACAAGGAAAGCATTAAATGGGTCGATAACGCCACCAACAAGGTTCGAAATTTTTCGAAATTGTTGATATTCCTCGAGAGTCTTCAAAACAACAATTCCTGCGACAACATCGGCGTGACCATTCAAGAATTTTGTCATACTATGCATAACAATGTCCGCACCAAGCACCAAAGGCTGTTGCAGAATAGGGCTCATAAAAGTATTATCGACAACAACCTTTGCACCGCGAGAGTGAGCCATCTCCGAAATCTTTTGAATATCAGTAACAGAAAGAGTAGGGTTGCCGGGAGTTTCGAAGAACACAACTTTCGTATTGCTTCGAAAGGCGGATTCGACTTCTTCAAGATTAGAAGTATCTACAAATGTTGTCTCGACTCCAAAACGGGAAAGAAGTTGCGAAAGGTAAGAAGTTGTTGGTCCGTAAACAGTATTGCTACAAATCACGTGGTCGCCTTGGGAAGTTAGTGCAAGAAAAACAAGATTTACAGCAGCCATACCGCTGGCGCATCCAATCGCCTTTGCACCTTGCTCGAGTTCTGCAACAGCATCCTCCATTGCTTCGATTGTTGGATTGCCCATACGAGTGTAAATGTAACCAAATTCCTCGCCTCTGAAAAGGCGGGCTCCGTGGTCCGCGTCTTTGAATTTAAAAGTCGAGGTTTGGTAAATTGGGGGCACAACGGGACCAAATTCATACTCTTTGATACCAGAATGAACACATTTTGTTCCAATTTTCAGACCATCAGAAGTATCCATATTTCAAATTTTAAATATTTTAAAAAAGTAATTTAAAAAAATTATTTAAAATTTGATTACTCTTTGGTAAAATTCAAAAAAGGTAATTACTCAAATAATTCCATCAATGTTACGTAGGGGCAAATAATTATTTGCCCCTACAAGATGTTAAATTATTTTGACGCTTGACCGAAAACATTCATTCGTGAGCCTATAGGAATTAATTACAAAAAGACATCGGATGTTTGTTAAACATCCGATGTCTGAAAATTGACAATGTCTTGCAGTGGCGAACTTGTGTGTTCGCCCCGTGTTCCTATGTCTTTGCCACTAATGCTACATCCTATAACGATATGTTTTGTTGGGTATGATGGTACGTTTTCTATGGGCAATTCAAAAATTTATCTAAGAATAGAGCAAATTAAAATTTTAGAGTTCAAATATAGTGTGGATTGTATCGAGTAATTACCTTCAAAAAAATTAGATTTTGGCAGGGCAAAGAAACAAATTTTATACCATAATTTTGAATTTTATAAATTTTTTACATTCTTTTATTATTTTTGTAAATGCTATTGAACATTTTGGGGTTTGAATGCCATTGCTTAACGGAGTGCTGTATAGTATAAATGACTTGATGTCGCCTTTTAAGTGCAATGTTGAAATTTGCAAAGGCGCCTGTTGCTTTATCGAAGGGGAGTTCGGGGCACCACTTAAACCTTCGGAAGTGGAGATAATCGAGCAATCCCTCCCGGTAATTTGGGACCTACTTCCCGAAACTTCGAAAAATGTGATTAAAAGCAAAGGTTGGCTGATTAAAAGCAACGGAAAACTTTATACAAATGTCGTGAATAACAAAGAATGTGTTTTCGCTTTTTTTGAAAACCAAATAGCACGGTGTGCATTCGAAAAGGCTTTTCTGGAGCGCAAGATTACTTTTCGCAAACCTATTTCTTGCCATCTTTTTCCTTTACGCGAATACTCTTTCTTTTCCACTGAACTTTTATATGTGAAAATTCCCGAATGCCAAACTGCAATTGAGAATGGCGAAAAAACTTCAACACCGCTCATTCGCTCCGTTCAAGATGCTTTAATTCGTAGATTTGGAACCCAATGGTTCAATAATCTCGAACGCTCTTTGCCAAAACTTGAACATATTAATCAAGATATTCTTTCGAGAGGTGGAAAATGAAGCTGAGACCGACATTATCAACAACGGTAAGTTTATCGCAAACCTTAACACCACAACAGATTCAATATCTAAAACTTTTGCAGATGCCAATTCAACAATTAGAACAAAAAATTGAAGAGGAAATATCCGAAAATCCGCTTCTCGAAACCGTCGAAGGTGGGGAAAATATCGAATACGAAACAGTTGGCTTGGATTCCGAAAGTCAAGAAGACAATTTCACCGCCGAACCCATAACCTACGAAGAAACAACTTACGAACCTGCTCCAAAGAACATTGACGAACCGAAAGACCCCTTTGAATTTTACCGAAGATTGTGGGCAGAAGATGAACTCGCTGCCCGAAAGTATAATTACGACAATTACGACGACGAGGAAAGCGAACCTTTCCCCATCCGTAGCAGTGTTTCTTTTATCGAGAATATGGTTCAACAGCTTAGACTTCAACCATTAAAAGAAGAAGAACTTATCCTTGGTGAACATATCCTTTGGAATGTCGACTCAGATGGATATTTAAGAACTCCACTGGAAGAAATTGTAGACGACACAAATGAATACATTTTGGAAAAGAACCTCGAAAGGGAAAGGGCAAAAATTCCCACCATTAACTCCGAGAATCCTGCAACCCAATTTATGATTGAACCCGAATCGAAAGTTATGGTCGAACAAGTTTTGAATAACAACGGGAGCAAACTTCTCGCTCCCGTTACTTTGGATGATGCCGAAAGGGTTCTTAAAATCATCCAATCGCTCGACCCACCGGGTGTTGCTTCCCGAGACCTTCGAGAATGCTTAATAGCCCAAACTCTGGCATATCCCGTAGATACTCCGGGAAGAAACGAGGCACTAAAAATACTTACAGAAGCCTATGAACCTTTAACCAAGAAACACTTCCAGACTATACAGAAAATGTTGGATTTGACCCCCGAGCAAATTAAACTTGCTCTGAATTTCATCAAAAAGCTAAATCCAAAGCCCGGCGGAGACGATACCGCACCCGAACTCAATTCCGTCATTCCTGATTTTATTATCGAAAAGGATTACGAAACAGGAGAGTTGATGGTTGTGTTGAACGAAAGCACTATTCCCGCCCTCCGAATTAGCAAGACTTACGAGCAAATGCGAAAAGAAGCTCAGCGAAGGAAAGAAAAAGAAGCTACTGCTTGGCTCAAAGCAAAATACGACGATGCTAAATTTTTGATACAAGCTCTATCGCAACGAAGAGCAACAATGCTGAAAGTTATGACCGCTATTGCACAAAGACAAAAAGATTTCTTTAAATATGGACCTTCTGCTTTGAAGCCTTTGATTTACAAGGATATTAGCGAGGATACCGGTCTCGATGTTGCCACCGTGTGTAGAATTGTCAACAACAAATTTGTTCAAACAGATTTTGGCACTTTTGAATTAAAGTACTTTTTCAGTGAGTCGCTTCCAACCGACGATGGCGAAGAGGTCTCGACAAAAGTAATTAAGCAAGTAATAAAAGAAATAATCGATAACGAACCAAAAGACCAACCATACAGCGATGAAAAAATAGTCGAAGAATTGAAGAAACGCGGCTACAACGTAGCTCGCCGAACAGTGGCAAAATATCGTGAGCAAATGAAAATTCCTGTTGCTCGTCTTCGAAAAGAGTTTTAAAATTATTCACATTGAATATGCTCGAAATTCAAGACTGGGGTTTGATAGATTATATTGAAGCCTGGGAACGCCAAAAACAAATAGCAAGCGATATAATCAAAAACAGGAACCGAAATGTTTTTGTGGTTTGCGAACACCCCACGGTAATTACCGTTGGACGCGCAGGCAAACAAGAAAATATTCTCCTCCCCACAAAATTTCTTGAATCCAAAGGAATCAAAGTAGTGTATAACGATAGAGGGGGGGATGTTACACTGCACAACCCCGGGCAATTGGTTGGTTACCCAATCTTCAATTTATATGATTACAAAACCGATTTGCATTGGTTTCTCCGCGAAATTGAAAATGCAATAATTGAATTACTTGCTTCGTTTAATATTATGGGCGAACGAGTTGAAGGTTTGACTGGAGTATGGATAGAGCGAGAAAGGAAGATATGTGCTATTGGACTTCACTGCTCGCAATGGGTAACATCGCATGGTTTCGCCCTGAACGTTTGCAACAATTTGGACGAATTCAATTACATAGTGCCTTGTGGAATACAAAACAAAGGAGTAACATCGATTTCGAAAGAACTTGGCACAGAAATTGATGTTTCAATTGTGAAGCAAAAGTGCATAGAGGTCTTTGAAAAAAGGTTTTAAAAATTTTGGGGAAAAATTTGGAAAATTCAAAAAAAGTTTGTAATTTTGTAACCCCAAAGAAAGGAATCTTTGACAAGCGGGAATAGCTCAGTTGGTAGAGCACAACCTTGCCAAGGTTGGGGTCGCGGGTTCGAGCCCCGTTTCCCGCTCAGCGGAATCCCCAGCCGCTACTTCCTCGTTATGCTGCATGCCTTGCTATCACTCCCCCCGATGGCAAGGCTTTTTTATTTTTTTATTTTCTTATTTTTGTTTTCACTTTTTTGTGGTTTATGAAAAAAATTTACATTTACGAAAACGCATCGAAACCACAGGCAATTCAGTGTGCTGAATATGCCGCCCGAAAATTGCTTAAAATGGATGTGGAATGCTATGCAAAGGATGAGTTCCTCGAAAAAATCGACCCTGAACTCGCCAAACAATTCCATAGAATAAAAGAGAACGAACTTGAAAGAATCATCGATGTTCTGATTTCCTTCGGCGGCGATGGAACTATGCTTTCCGCTGCAAACCTTTTGCTCAAATTGAACATTCCAATTATGGGTGTCAATGTTGGCAAACTGGGCTTCCTCGCTGAATACTCAATTGCTGACCTCGACAAAGCTTTAATCGATTTAGTCGAAGGAAATTTTAGAATCGTCGAGCGAAGCGTTCTCGAAGCCAATGTCAAAGGCAGTATTTACTATGCGCTCAACGATATGGTTGTCGAAAAACGTGGCTCTTCGCGGATGATTACAATTTCGGCATATACCAACGAGCATTATATCGGTGATTACCGTGGCGACGGATTAATTGTTACAACACCAACGGGGTCGACTGCCTACTCGCTTTCCTGCGGTGGACCAATTCTTTCACCTTCTGCTAAGGTTATTTGCCTAACACCAATTGCACCGCATTCATTAACTTATCGCTCGCTGGTTTTACCCGATACAAACGAAATCGACCTTGTGGTTTTCTCTCCAACGGGCGAAGCAAATTTCGTTGCCGACGGCAGAACGACAGTGCAAATATTCAACAACGAAACAATTCACATAAAAAAATCCGATTACGTTGTCAAACTAATTAAACCAGTCAACAGCACATACTACGATTTGCTTCGGAAAAAGCTTCTTTGGGCTGCAAATGTGATTGATGAACCCACCAAATGTGAAAAAAATGAGAAACCATAATGGAGCCATCGTCATTTTTTCATTGGAACGGTAGCCCCGAAATTTTCAAAATTGGTAGTCTTGCAGTCCGATGGTACGGTGTCCTCTTTGCATTAGGCTTTGTAATTGGCTACCAAATTATGGATTATATCTTTAAACGAGAGAACAAGCCAACAAAAGCTCTCGAAAACCTTGTTTTCTATGTGATTATTGGAACGATTGTCGGGGCAAGGCTTGGCCATTGCTTTTTTTACGAACCTGATTACTACTTAAAAAATCCCTTGGAAATTCTTATGGTTTGGCACGGTGGATTGGCAAGCCACGGCGGTGCAATTGGTGTTTTGCTTGCCCTTTGGCTTTTCGCACGAAAGAATCCGAAAATAAAACTCCTTTGGCTTTTGGACAGAATTGTTATCCCCACAGCTCTTGCTGCATCTTTCATTCGCATAGGTAATTTTTTCAACCACGAAATTATTGGGAAACCAACCAACCTGCCTTGGGCGATTATTTTCAACATATATCGTGGCGGGGAAATAGTCGGAACCACTCCGCCTGTCCACCCATCTCAACTTTACGAAGCAATTGCCTATTTGCTCATATTCATCTTGCTTTTCATTCTTTATAAAAAAAGAATATGGCAAAACGAAGGTGTTCCCTTCGGGCTATTCTTTGTCCTTGTCTTCGTCGCCCGCTTTTTAATTGAATTCACCAAGGCTCCGCAAGCCGAATTCGAAAAATTTCTACCTTTGAGTATGGGACAAATTTTGAGCATACCGTTTATTCTCGTCGGTCTTTATTTCATTATTCGGGGACTAAAAAGAACAACTCCAAGCGAAAGCAAGACATAAGAAGTCATTACCCTAACTGGATTCATTTCGGAAAGACATCGGATGTTTGTGAAACATCCGATGTCTGGAAATCTTGTAGGGGCGATCGGCCGGTCGCCCCTACGTTACACAGGGTAAAGGTTCGAACGGGCAGGAACAAGGGGGGAAAATTATTCGCCCCTACGAGAAATTATAATCCCAAAACCGATTTCGTTTCACCAAACGGAATTTATTACAGTTAGACATTGGATGTCTGCCAGACATCCGATGTCTGGAAATCCACTTGTTCGATGAAATGCGTCTGGAACAAATAGCCCTCTCCTTGTTCAAAAAGACATCGGATGTTTTTTGAAACATCCGATGTCTGGAAAATACTTGTAGGGGCATATGTGTTTGCCACAATATAATGTCATCTATGTTGCCATGGGCAGATGGCCAGTCGCCCCAACAAAACAATTGAGAAGGATAGATTTAATGATTCACTCTTGCAGGGGTGAAAGCAATCGAGTAATCCCCTATTTTTAAAGTCAGAAAAAAGTAATTTAGAAAAAGGGATTTTTAGAAAATCTTTAACCCTTAAACTTCGTATGCACAATTTTCTTTAAACAACTTCAAATCAAGTTACTAGAATTGCTTGCAACCGACTAAAATTTGCCGTAATATTGAATGGAAATATTGCGTTCTGCAGGTTTGCCATTACGAAAATTTCCAAGCAAATCTTTTAAAATTATTCCAATTTTAACATTTGGATTCACAAGGAAAACAAGGGATAAATTCAACAAACCCTTGCTTTGCATTACTTCTGTGGTTTTCTCATCTAAATTTGAATTAAACTCCAAGTTTAACTGTAAATAATTCATTACGGATTGAGCAACCCCAGCATAAATATTCACATTTCGCTCCGATGGTTTAGGTTCAAAGGAGTAATTCATCCCCAAGTGGAAATCCACAATTCCAAGGAAATTTTTAAAGCCTTTGCTTGCAACAAGGAAAATACCGGGCGAATATGTTTGAAACCGCTGCAGTCGGGAGTCGTAATATCCATACCCCTGCGTCGAAATTCCCAAAGCCAGCGCTGGGAAAGTGGTTTTCTCGTCGAGGAAACGAAATGAAAGATGAACTGCGGGAAGCTTTTGAAAAGTTGCTTCGCCCGAGCCCACAATGTTCGTTCCCCCAAACGATATCCCAAGCATAAAATTTGTAAAAGGGGCGAAAAGGAAACCTAAACGCATTCCGCCATTCGCAAAAAAATTTGATTGAATTGCATAAGTGCCCTTCAACAAAATCCCCGCGGTTGGCAATTCCACAATTTCAATTGGTTCAGCAGATTTGCTGTTTTCGGGGAAAAAGTGGAACAAAAGCAAAAAAACAAAAAAAGCGGTGCTACTTCTTCTTCTTCTTACTTTCTTCTTCATCAGCCGAATTATATCCTTTTGTGGTTGGAACATTGGATTTCTGCTCAGAAATTGTAATTTCAACACGGCGATTTTTCGCTTTATTTTCGGGAGTGGTGTTATCGGCAACTGGACGCTGGTCTGCAAAGCCCCGAACAACGATAGAACGCTCGGGAACACCTTTTTCAATCAAAAGATAAGCAACATTTACTGCCCGAGCAACGGAAAGATGCCAATTCGACGGATAGCGAAAATTCCGAATCGGGTCGCTATCGGTGTGACCATCGACTGCAACTTCTTGGTCTTCGGCTAAACCTCGTAGCGAATTGCTTATTTTTTCGAGAATTGCTACACCTTCGGGCTCGATTTCGGCTTTGCCTGATTTAAAAAGTAACTTTTCGGGCAAAGTGATTATAACATTTTGCCCGCGAGTTACAATCGAAATTTCGCCTTGCTTTATGTAGGCTTCAAGCGACTTTTGAACATCGGACTGAATCTCTTGTAAACTTCGCCTATTGGGAAAAGGCAATACAGGCTCGGGTATTCCCCGCTTCACCCCTTGAAATGGACTTAGCCCCGTGCCGTGGGCTTCTTCACCCTTCTGTGGCTTAAAATAATCGGCAAAGGCTTTGGCAAACTCCTTATATCTTTCCTCATCAACTCGGGAACTTACATATAAAATAACAAATAGACCAAGAAGCAGAGTTACTAAATCCGCATAAGTAATTAAATACCTATCGGGGCTTGTTCGGCTCGATTCGTCCTCTTTTATTGTCTTTTTGAACATATCTACTTTATGACAATTATTTTTTCATACACCAAATTTTTTCCACCAGAAGAAATTACAACAAAATACATACCAGAATTTAATTTCGAAGTGTCGAATGTCAAAACCTTTGCCTCTCCTTTGGCTATTACATCAAAATAAGCCTCTTCGATTATACATCCCAAAGAATTATGAATCTCCAATTTCACATTGCTTAAATCTTCGTAAGGTTGCATTGAGAAAATAATCATCGAAACGGCAGGATTTGGATATGCTCTAAATTCCAATTCCTTTGAACTATTTCCTTTGGAAATAACTTCTCGGTCAACACCCAAGACCAAATCGAATCCAGCAATTTTATAAATGCTTCCATTATAATCAGTAATCCACAAATTCTTGTCTCGTGGGTCAAACTCAATCCCGCGGGCGTTAATTAGCCCAGTCATTGTTTGTAACGGAATACGGGCAACTTCGCGGGTCAAATCATTTTTATCAATTTTAATGACAACAGCCTCGGTCAATGAACCACCATTGGGGAAATAAGTTCCAACTTGATAAACATACTGCTGGCGGTCGTATGCTAAGCCTCGCGGACCATAGGTCTTTGAGTAAGGATTTGGATAGCTTGCCTCGACGGACCCATTCTGCGGATTCACAACCATCAACATCTGCCTTCCATATTGGTCTTTTTTGTCCCTATCGCCTATGAGCAATTTACCATCGAAAACTTCAATCCCAATAGGATAAACGTTTGCAGGCGATGCGAACTGGCGAATCAGAGTGCCATTCGTATCGAGGACCAATACCATTCCACCGTTCCCGCTGGTACTGTTCATCCTATGAACATAAATCAAGTTGTTTTCCCTGTCGTAAGCAATGTCCGTAAAAAGACTATCTCCGGGAAGTTTCACACTTTTCTCTCTGGCATAAGTATTTGCATTTAATTTAACAAGTTGATTCGAATTAAAACTGGTTGTCCAAAGACCATCTTTCCCATCATAAGCAATTCCGTATGGAATGAAATTCACTCCAGTCGAAGTCAAAATCGAGCCTTTTTCGATAAGGGAAATCTTGAAAGTATTCGAGATTTTGGTTTGTTCGGGCTTAGAAAGAGAAGTTATCCGAACTCGTGCGAAGTCGGTCTCAACATTCGGCAAAGTCCACATCAGCGGCGAGGATGCAACATTATCGGCGATAAGGCTCCAGTTGTTGCCATCATCCACAGAATACTCAACTCGCACCGGAGGGACAAAGCCATACCAAGAAATTAATTGCTGCGTGGAACTGATAAAAATCTCACCTCCGCTTGGAGATGTAATTTCGTAACTGGTAATTAAATCAATTGGAACGGATGCCTCCCAAATTCCTCGTCCGTGAGTGGAAACACGCAATGGAATTGTTTGCGAAGTTAACGAATACTTGCAGAATTTCATATCCGTTACTGGGCTGCGAGGGAGATTACGCCCGAATGGGAACCAATTCGCTCCACCGTCGTAAGATGCAAAAACTCCAATATCTGTTCCAACAAACAATATATCATCGTTAAATGGATGAATAGCAATTGTATTAACAGGTATATCGGGAAAGTTTTTACTTATATTAACCCAGCTTTTTCCAAAGTCGGTGGTTTTGAAAATATGTGGAGTGTAAAAGCCCGAAAAAGTAACAAAAGCTTTGCCCTCGACCTGATTCGAGAAAGCAATGTCGGTAACCCAACGGTTCACAAGCCCATTAGAAGCGACATTTGTCCATTTGTCTCCGCCATCGGTCGAAACCAAAAGGTCGCCACCACTGGTTCCAGCCATTATGTGTTCCGAACTTAATGGCGAAATATCAATTGCAGTATACCTTCCGTTGATAGATGGAGTTTTCAGCACTTCCCAGCTGGAACCATCGCTGTAGGTAGCATATAATCGATTACGACCATAGTATAAAATAGAACTTATATTTGGGTCCATCACAAGCGGAGGGTCCCAAACAGAAGCATCGAATGTGATTCCTTTGTCGATGTATGTAAAAGCTCCGGTTTTTAAGTCTAATTTAAATGGCTTTATAACCCCGCCGGGTGTACTTTGACCATAAATTATGTTTGGATTATCATAATTTACAACGGTGCGAAAACCATCGCCCCCAGCAATGAAACTCCAGTTCGTATCTACATCGTTTCCAAGTGTTCCGTTGTCCTGTGTCCCACCAAAATTAATGTTCGGTTTAGTATGGTCAATATCGAAACCATAGAATTGTGTTACCTGCAAATTATTATTCTTTGCTCTCCAAGTAATTCCACCATCGGCGGAAAAGTAAACTCCGCCATCGTTGCCAATCATAACGATATTTGGATTTATTGGGTTGAAAGCAGCACAATGCTGGTCAACGTGAACACTTCCGCCGCTATACCCATTCGTAACATTTGTCCAACTCTTGCCGTCCGAAGTACGAAAAATATCAATCCCGCCAGCAAGAGCAACATTTGGATTGGTGGGATGAACCTCGATAAAATTGTCGTAGAAGCCCTGGCCATTGAAAAAAGTTTGGTCCCCACGATAAACAAGGACCCAGTTCAAACCTTTGTCTGTGGTTCGATATATTAATCCTTCGGTACCGGCATCTACCAAAGCATAAGCAATTTCGGGCTGCGATGGAGCAAATTGAACAGATACTCTGCCGATATTGCTTTGGAACCCACTTATCCTTTTTTCCCAAGTTTGCCCCATATCGCTGGTATAAAACACCCCTTCGCCATTAACACCAATTAAGTATTCCCCAACATTAGTCGGATTAATAGAGACATCGGTAACGTTCCTGTCGAACAAACGGCTCCAAGTTTTACCACCATCAATCGATAAATAAAATCCGGGCTTCCGAATAGTTGCCCCTGCAACGACAATGTTCGAGTTTTTTGGATGTACATAAATTTTGGAAAAAGCACCAACATCGGCAAGACCAAGAAGCTTCCAAGAATTCCCTCCGTCGGTGCTTTTATACATACCATTGCCAAGATATATCGTCCCACCACCAATAACAGATTCACCAGTTCCTGCATATAAAACATCGGGATTGTTGGGGTCAATTGCCAGTGCTCCGAACGCAATCCCATTTTCATAATCAAATATCGGCTCCCAATAATCACCAAAATTTGTCGAACGCCAAATTCCGCCAGCCGCCGCAGCAGCATAAACAAGACCATTTTTCTTTGGATGGAACACAATTGACTTAATTCGCCCGCCAATATCAAACGGACCGATAGGTTTCCATTCGGGTTGCTCAGCAAGAATTAAATCCCGAGGCAATTTCTGATACAAAAGATTAGTTTGCACAAATGCTTTCTGCCGGGCAAAATCGGGTATCTGCTCAAAAGGATAGGCTCTTGGCTTATTGAACTCTTCTGCACGACGGGCAGGGTCATCATAGGGTTCGTTTTCTTTCCCAATTGCCGCTATATAACAAAACACCAAAAGCAAAAAAATCTTTTTCATATTTTTCTCGATTTTATTCAATTAAAAATTAATAAATTTTCCAAAAAAATATTCAAATAATTTTTTAAATCAACTGAAAAGTAGGGGCGAATAATTTCTCGCCCCTACAAGATATTAAATTTCTTGATGGCTTGACCGAAAACACTCGTTCGAGACCCTAACGGGATTCAAACAAAAAGACATCGGATGTTTTTGAAACATCCGATGTCTTTCGGCATAGAACCTTCACAAAGATTCTGCTTTTGTTACTTCTTCGATAAAGATTTCTCGTAGGCTGGGTGCCATAAGTTCAATCTTTTTAATTTCCACCCGAGCAAGGAGTTGTTGGATGAAGTTCTTCAAATCGAAAGTTCGGTGGTCAAACCTAAATTCAATTCTGTTTTGAGTGAAAGAAAGAATCTTAACTCCAGAAAGCAAATCTTGAATATTGTGGTCGCCAAAATATTCGCAAATCACAGTGTCATTGCCTCGATTAGCCTTAATGTCGTAAATCGAACCCGAAAGCACAACTTTGCCTTTGTTTATCAAGCAAACTTCATCGCAAAGTTGTTCAGCCTGCTCCATATTATGTGTTGAAAGAAGTATGCACTTACCCTGCTTTTTCAAATCGAGTATAATTTGCTTGAAAATTTCGACATTTATGGGGTCAAATCCCGAAAATGGCTCATCCAAAATGAGGACATCGGGATTGTGCAAAATTGCAGACACAAACTGCACCTTCTGTTGCATACCTTTCGAAAGCTCCTGAACTCGTTTGTTAGCCCAATCGCTTGCATCAAGCATCCGAAGCCAATATTTAGCCTGCTCTTCCGCTTCTTTCCGTTCCACTGCCTTAAGTTCAGCAAAATAAACCAGTTGGTCGATAATTTTCATTTTCTTGTATAAACCACGCTCTTCGGGTAAATATCCGATTCTGTTCTGAATTTGCTGAATGTCTTTTGAGCCAAGAACAAATATTTCGCCCTCATCGGGAAGTATAACCCCTGCAACCATTCGGATTGTCGTGGTTTTCCCAGCCCCGTTTGGTCCAAGAATCCCAAAAATTTTCCCTGCTTCGACAGAAAAAGATACTTTTTGCACAGCTTTTACATCCCGAAAGCTTTTGGATATTTCTTTGACTTCCAATGCATTCATAAACAAAACTCTATTCTATAAACACAAATGATACAAAATTAAATTTGGGAAAAAATTAAAATTAAAAATTACATAAAATCGAAATTAATAAAATTGAAAATAAAGAGGAACTTATGCTGGAAAATGCATTTATTGGAAGTCGAAAATATTGGCTCTGGGTGGGCTTTCTTTTCATTATCTTTTTAATTGGATTCTTCTTTTACCTACAACAATTCACCGAAGGATTGACTATCACGGGGCTAAGCCGCGATGTAACTTGGGGCTTCTACATTGCACAATTCACTTTTCTCGTTGGTGTGGCTGCCTCGGCAGTTATGGTTGTGCTCCCTTACTATTTGCATAATCATAAAGAATTCGGAAAAGTAACAATACTTGGCGAATTCCTTGCTATCGGCGCCGTTATTATGTGTATGACATTTATCTTTGTCGATATGGGGCAACCGCTGAGAATCCTTAATGTATTTCTTCACCCTACGCTCCACTCGATGATGTTCTGGGATTCAGTTTCTCTGCTCGGCTACCTGATTCTAAACGTCATAATCAGTATGGTTACTCTTGCATCGGAACGAAAAGGCATCGCCCCACCTAAATGGATAAAACCTGTTATTATCTTTTCCATACCTTGGGCTGTTAGTATCCACACTGTTACGGCATTTCTCTATTCGGGTCTGGCTGCTCGCCCATTCTGGCTGACTGCAATTATGGCTCCTCGATTTCTTGCCACTGCTTTTGCCGCCGGTCCTGCTTTGTTAATTCTATTTTGCCTGATTCTTCGAAAAATCACAAAATTCGACCCCGGCGACAAAGCAATCCAAAACATTGCAGTTATTGTAACTTACGCAATGATTCTCAATGTCTTCTTCTTCCTGCTTGAACTTTTCACTGCTCTGTATAGTGGAATCCACGAACACAGCCTCCACTTCCGCTTGCTATATTTCGGTTTAGAAGGGAACACTTTCCTCGTTCCTTGGATGTGGACTTCGGTTATTCTTGCAATAATCTCGCTAATTCTGCTTATCACTCCAAAATACAGAAAGGATACCCGACTGCTTACCATCGCCTGTATTGCCACTTTCTTTTCAATATGGATTGACAAAGGAATGGGATTAATCATTGCTGGATTCATTCCAAATCCTCTTGGCAAAGTGGTTCGCTACATCCCAACATTTCCAGAAATAATGATTTCCATCGGGGTCTACGCCCTCGGTTTCCTAATCATCACTGCTCTATATAAAATTGCTCTTTCTGTTAGGAAAGAAATATAATTTTCTTTTAAAAGGGGATGGTCGATGGAAAGTCTCGAAATTTCCAACGGACCCGACCTTGACATCACTGGTCCCTTTATCCGCATAATGTTTGGTGGAGGTGGTTTAGGAAGAAAGTAATCACTTAATTTATAGGGGCGAATAATTATTCGCCCCTACATAATAAAATACAATTCCTTACCATTCCCACATCCTCATAGCCATCGAATCGGCTAACCTTTATCTCCGCCCCGAAAATGCTTTGATGGAATTAATATTAAGTAATTACCTTTTTTCCCATTTCTGAAGTTACAAAATGCACAGAAAAAAAACAATTATTTGTGTAAATTTGTATTTTTATATTTCAATTGCTGAACTTGTTGGATAAAAGAGCATTTTACATATTTTGGGTCGGTTTGTTATCGTTTATTTTGCCTTCTTTTTCGCAACAATCGGGTGCTCCATTCCGTGATATCGAAAAGAGCTCCAAAACAACGCCTGCGGACACAATTATTTTGCCGGGTCCTTCGCTGTTGCGGTTCAAAGCTGAACAAGACAGCAACTATCTGCGTGCGAAAAGATTGCCCATTCCACCTTCTGCCCGCTTTTATGCCGATATGAAAATGCTTGAACAACAAGTGCTTGCTCAGAAAAAGCTCGCCGGACTTTCGGACGAGGAAATTGCAAAAAAGAATATGCAAATTTCTCCGGAACTTTTCCTCCCTTCTGCCCAAGAACTGACACTTTATCAATACGGATTGATGCAATCGCAATCTGTCCCCTTTTTACAAATTTATAAACCATATGGCTTAAAAGTACCGCTTTCTTCGATTGCTACTTTTCTTGGTTTAGCAGAAGATGTTTCGCCACTGCTCGAGTACGACCTCGATGTCGAAACCGATGTAAAAGTTTCTATCTATTCCGAAAAGGCAATACTTGTTGCAACTATTTTCGATGGAATACAAGCCCCCGGACATTACCGTTACTATTGGAACGGCAAAGATGACCGCGGGCTTCGCCAGCCTCGCGGCGATTACATCGGCGAAATTCAGATTGGTCGCACTAAGTTCATCCGCAAAAGAATTAGGCTGGAAAATTGAAAGAGCGATTTGAAATCCTTTTTATAGCGAAGCATCCTGCTACATCAGTTCGAACTGATGGCTTCCTAAACAGGATTAATGAAATCGACAATCTCTTTTGCGATTCAAAAAAGCTTTACCTCGATATAACCCCAAAACTCAAATCGTTCAAAAAACAAGAATTTCATTTCGAAAATACAACAATCATCAGATTGAACATTTTTTCCCATTTTTTCCAAATCATCAAACATTTAAATAATGCCGAAAGACTTTACATACACTCTGTCTATATGGGATTTAGAATTTTCCCCCATATCTATTTTGCTCGAATCAAAGCAAAGGTATGCTTCGAGCTTCACGGTGTATTCGAAGAGGAACTGAAATACAAAGGCGAAAAACTTCGCTCCAAGTTCTACCATTTCATCGAAAAAAAACTTGTCAAACTTGCCGACATCTTGGTTTTTGTATCGAAGCCATTCGAACAATACTACCTTGAAAAATACCCTGATACCAAAAACAAAACAAGATTCATCATCCCAACTTGTAATTCAAAAGTTTTTGCACCAGAGCTAACCTCGAAAGTCGATGGTATTAAGAAGAAATATAATATTCAAGGCGACGATGTAGTTTTAATCTATTCAGGAAATATCGAAAAGTGGCAGAAAATTGAATTAACCCTTGAGATTATGTCAAAATTATACCATAGCAAAGCGAATTTCAAGTTCTTTCTTCTAACTGGCAACCCCGACCGAATGGCTGAACTGGCAAAAGATTTCAATCTGCCAATCGGCGAAAGAGCCTTCATCCTACAACTCGAACCCGAAGATTTAATGCCATTCTACGAAATTTCACATTATGGATTTGTTCTGCGGGACGATTCTATTGTCAATCGTGTATCTTCGCCTACCAAACTGCTGGAATATCTTTACTTTGGAATAATTCCTGTAATGCTATCCACAAAAATCGGATTTTTCGAAGATTTCGATTGTGATTATCTTCCCGTAAATGAAATTTTCAATATCGACAAACCACGAAAATCGGAAAAGAATAGGCAGATTGCCCGAGAAATTATGCAAAACTACTACAATGAACTCGAAAAATTGAAAAGCACAATTTTAGGTTAAAATAAATTTTGGTGAAAAAATGAAATTTAGGTGGCTGGTTCTCGCGGTCGTGGTTTTTATTTTTCTAATTCTTTTCCCACTCATACCAACAAATCCAAAAATTTCGAATATGATTGCAATCATCATTTTTATGGGAATTCTCTGGTTAACCGAAGCTATCCCGATTGGAATAACCGCTATGCTTCCCCTTTTGCTTTATCCAATATTGCACATTGCAAATTCAAACGAAACAGCTGTAAACTATTTCAACTCAACGATTTTTTTGTTTCTGGGGGGATTTATTGTATCTATCGCAATCGAAAAAGTACAACTTCATCAGCGGATAGCATTGAGTTTGCTAAGAATTCTCGGTAGGTCGAAGGACGGCATTCTTCTTGCCTTTGCAATTTCGCCTTGGTTTATTTCGATGTTCATATCGAATACCGCAACTGCACTGATTATGTTGCCAATTGTAATTTCAATTGCTTCCCAAACTACAAGCAACCTTTCCGAATCGGACCGCGACCGATTTGCAAAAGCTTTGCTTTTCGCTGTAGCCTATTCCGCTTCGATAGGGGGAATTGCTACATTGATTGGAACGCCGCCAAATCTTGTTTTCCACAAAATTTACCAAATCAATTTCCCGAACTTGCCAGAAATTACTTTTGCGGGTTGGGCAGAAATTGCTATCCCCATCTCAATTTTGCTTCTTATTTCTGAATATCTCCTTTTAAGGATTTTGTTCTTGAGAGAAATTCCAACTTTTGTTGTGGACGAAGAATTTTTTAGGGAAAAAGTTCAAAACGCAAGGAAAATGGCAGATTCGGAATGGATAGTCTTGATTGTTTTCATTTTGACTTGCTTTTTATGGATATTCAGAGTTACCATAGACCTTGGTTCGATAAAAATTCCCGGGTGGGCAGATTTGCTTGGCTTGGAAAAATATACCGACGACGCAACTGTGGCAATTTTTTCGTCCATCCTCCTTTTCATTCTACCTGAAAAATTCAAACAACCAAAAAATAGAATTCTCAATATCCACGATTTAAGCAAAGTTCCTTGGGACATCATATTGCTTTTCGGTGGTGGATTTGCAATTGCAGATGGATTCACTCGCACAGGCCTTTCCGATTACCTTGCTAAAAGCCTTGCTGGATTCTCACACCTCCCACCATACCTTCTCATTTTAATTGTAAGCACAATCGTTGTGGCAACTACCGAATTTTCCTCGAATACAGCCGTTGCCTCGACATTTCTACCAATCGTAGCCTCGTTGAGCAAAGCATTGGGTATAGCCCCAATCAAGTTGATGATACCTGCAACAATTTCTTCATCGCTCGCTTTTATGTTACCAATTTCAACCCCACCGAATGCCATAGTTTTCGCCACAGGAAAAATCAGAATTCCCGAGATGGCAAAAGTTGGAATAACACTTAACATTATTGGAATAATTATCATAACAATTTATTTCGCCTTTTTATTTTAAGCATATTCTTCTGTTAAAATAAAGAAGGGGCAGGCGAAGACGCCTGCCCCCGGTGGTCGATAGAGAACGGAGGTATAGGAACCGAAAATAAGCGAAGTCCAATTGCTTATGCGAGTTGAAAAAAACTCTTATGCAGCGTTGCCAATTTCTCCTTACTTCTTGTATGCAAATGAATTAAATCACAAGAATATCAGCTCAACCCTTCGATTTTCTCTAAATTGGTACTCCTCGGTCTCATTTGGATAAATTGGCTCTTTTTTGCCTTTTCCTTCGACTTTGATGATTTGTTTCCTATTCACTCCGAGCTTTACCAACATATCGTAAACAGCTTTGGCTCGCCTCTTCGACAAAGTCATATTCAACGCATCCGACCCTCGTGTGTCCGTATGACCAACAAGTCCTATCTTTTTGTTTGGATTTTTCTTTAGGGAATCCGCAACTTTTTTAAGGTTTTCTTTCGATGGCTTGTCGAGTTCACTTTTCCCCGACTCAAAAAGTGCAACGATTAATTTCTTTTGAGCCTGCTGTTCATCAATTTTTAGAGGTTCAACATAATAATTCTTTTTTGCAACAAGCGTTTTGTTGCCATAGGGGAAATCGAGAGCCACCTGAACTGTATGCATCGGTTCTTTCGATTTAATCGCTTCAAAACTTAGGACATAGTAAACATTAATAACTTGAAAAATTTCAGCAAAAATATCGGGCAACTCTGCTATTGAACTTGGGAAATATGCTTTGCCACCAGTCATTTCAGCAAGGGCTTCCAAAACAAACGGATAAAAACCGCCATCCGGTCGATTAAATCCTATAACGAAAACCTTAATATCGTTCTTCCTCGCTATATAAACAAGGTCATTAACATCATAGAACGAAGAATTGTCCATACCATCGGTGAACAAAATCGCAACCTTTTCCTTCTTGCTATTTGCGATTTGCTCCATCCCAAAAATCGAAGCATCATAGAACGACGTTGCACCTCCAAGGTCGGACAAAGACAAAATCCGATTCGCATCCCCATAATTCATAGACCCGAGTATTGGATTTTCAATCCGATGGTCAAACTGAACAACAGAAAAATCGTCTTTCCCTGGTTTAAGATATTTAATCCCAAGATAATAAGCATTTTCAAGAAACGAAATATCTCCTGCCATCGAACCGCTATAATCCAAAACAAAAAGCACCGAGTACGGCGGCGCATCATTGTACCGAACTTCCTCGACGTCGAACTTCTCCACTTTGTACTCTTTCCCAGCAATTATTTCTGTAATTCCTTTCCAATTATCGAGATATGCATAATTGTACGGCGGTGCTAAATTTGCTATCTGGTTCCCGTAGTCATCCATAACCGTGCAATATACTTTTACCTTCTTTGGATAATCCTTGCTATCAATCAAATGGATATTTAAGTAAAAGTTCGACTCGGGTTTAACGCTTTCGGGATTGATTAGTCCTTTAACATATTTGCTCTGCGTCGTGTTCTTCTTTTCCTCAACGGGCTTACCCTTAGGTTTTGATTCAGGCTTTGGTTCAGTTTTTGGCTCGGATTTAACCAAAACTTTAATGTTCTTCTCTGCCACTAAATCTTTCCCCTTAGTTGCTCGCAAAGTAAATGTTGATGTTTCGCTCACTGTAATTGAAATCGAACCAGATGTAGGAAGATTATTCCTTACACCTGTAATTTCAACTTTGTCTGCATTTGCTACGTTCCAAGTCAATGTAACTGCTTCGTTTGGTTTAACTTCCATTCTGTCTGCTTCGAATTTTAATATTTCTGGTTGACGCATTGTTGTGCAACTAATCACAACAATTAACAAGATGAAAGAAATCACATAGTTCCTCATTTTTACCTCCATTCTTTAATTAGTTTACAGAAACAATTGTTACATAAATCCGTTCACTATCGTACCACCAAACTTTATTATAAAGATAAAACTCTTCGGTAGCCCCAGTTTCCCCGGGAGCAAGATTTAAATTTGCACTATGTTTACGCTTATAAATAGTTTGGTCATCGGTGTTCCGAATCTCTACCCAAAAAGTTACTTTTCGCACAACAGAATTTGAATTGTTTTCGATAATCAACTGCATCTTTTCGATACAATTTTCGTTATAATACCCATTTTCCCAGCAATACCACCAGTTGTAATAGACCACCTCAAGCTCCCAAGGTTCTACTTTCTTTTTCTTTTGGGAATAAGTTGGAACCAAAGAAGAAAATGCAATTGCCAACAAAATCAATAAGTTAATTAAAGTTTTCATTGTTACCTCCGTTCTTTTAAAAATAAACCACTTTTTAATGTTTTAAAAAATGAACAAATAGAACTTGTTCATCTTGGAGTAAAGTATGTTGTTTTTAAATTCTCTTAGAAGAAATTTGCAATAAAAACAACCCTACACCTTAACAAGAATAATGGATTAGTCGAGAGGAAAGCGTAAAAGCTCAATGACAACGCTATCCTTCACATCTTTTCGGCAAAAGAACAATTTGTTGATTTCTTGTTAGGCGGAGGGCTATGTCGCTCGTAAGTCTTTGATTTACAAATACATTATTTCGCTTCGTTGGTTACAGTAACAAACGCGCGTTGTTCTTTTTCAAGGACCTTCCCAGTAGTAATTTGTAATAATGCCATCTTTGTTCGTAAAAAATACTTTAATTAACCGATAATGATAAGTGCGAGGAGGAACGTAATAGGTGCTCGTTATACGCGTTGGATTTTTAACAAAGCCGCTCGTTTCTGTTGTGGAAGTGGCATACCCCGGAGTTGTATATTCCCCTTCATAAACGTAGATAATTATTTTCCCAACATCTTGTTTGTCAATAACTTCCGTCGGCAGCCCATAGGCTCTAATCAATTCCGAGGTGTGGTGCCCTACCCAACTTTTCATTTCGCGTTCCACTTGTTCTTCGAAGCTCGTACAACCAATAACTGCTATTGCGAAGAATGCCAGAACGAACAAAATGCGCTTTTGCATAGGAACTCCTTTAATTTGTTGAACATATTTGGAAAGGGGAAATGTAAATATAATCTATCCACGTAGAAAAAAAAATGCTATTTCGATATTTATATAATAATGGGAGACACTAAGTAAAATTTTGGCTACCAAGAGTTTGCAATATAATATCGAAATTAGGACACAAAACCGATTGAGTTTTATTAATGATACTTGGCAAATACAGATAAAATTTTAAGTAGGTGAAACTGCAATATAATATCAAAAATTTGGAAGCAAAACCGTCCATTCGAAGAAAATTTATCCAATTTATTGATTTTTAAACACTTACAAAGAACAACATTTTGTTACAAAATGCGGATTTTTCACAAGATTCTCCGCATTCTCGAAAATTGCATTATCCTTTGATTTTCAATAACTTACAAGTATATTAGTATTTTTTTTAAAACCACCAAATAAATTCATAATTAAAAAAATTTTAAATTGGGTTTCCAATCAAAAGCTCAAAAATTACATAACTAATTGATTTTAATGAAAATATAAATTTTTTGCAAATTTCTTTTTTGATAAAATGTGTGTAAAAAATTTCACAACAATGTGTCAAATTTTTTCCACAATAATAACTTGCCCCAAGTCGAAAAAAACATATTTAGGGGCGAATAATTATTCGCCCCTACAAGATATTAAATTTTTAGGTGGCTTGACAGATAAACTTTCGTTCGTGACCCGAGGGATTCATTACAAAAAGACATCGGATGTTTGCGAAACATCCGATGTCTGAAAAACTTACAAATTTGCGTAAGAGCGAACCTGTATTTTCGCTCCCTGTTCCTATGTGTTTGGTATTAATGCTACAGATATGTTTTGGAGAGTATCATAGTAGTACGTTTTGTTTTGTAGGTGCAATTCAAGAATTGCCACTAAAATAGAGCAAATAATTATAAATTATTAAAGTTCAAATATTTGGGGATTGTATTGAGTAATTCTCTTAAAAATTGAAAAACAAAAAGCCCACCAAAGTGGTGGGCTAATTCATTTCGAATCTTCTCGTAATGTTTTATTCCTCAACTTGTTAAGTTCCTGCAAGATAATCTTTTAGGTATTTCTCTTGCTCGGGGGTGAGCTTATCGATTTCTACTCCCATCGACTTCAACTTCAATGTTGCTATAAATTCGTCCTGCTCGGGGGGTATATCCATAACTTCGATTGGGAATCGTTTGCCTTGCTTGTGGGCTTCGACAAATCGCAAAAGTGCCATAAATTGATTTGCAAAACTCATATCCATAACCTCGGAAGGATGTCCTTCGGCAGCAGCAAGATTTATCAGCCTGCCTTGGGCAAGCAGATATATCTTTTTCCCATTTTTCAGAGTATATTCCTCGCAATTTTCCCGAATTGTTCTTTTCGAAACTGCAAGTTCTTCGAGTTCAGGGATATTGATTTCCACATCGTAATGCCCTGTGTTGCATACAATTGCACCATCTTTCATCTTCTCGAAATGCCACTTTCGGATGACATCCTTGCATCCCGTTGCGGTTATAAAAATATCGCCAACTTCGGCGGCTTGGTCCATTGTCATCACTTGGTGTCCTTCGAGCAAGGCTTTGATTGCTGCGGTCGGCTTCACTTCTGTGATTATCGTTGTTGCTCCCAGCCCCTTTGCCCTTTTGGCAACACCAGAACCACAATGCCCGTGGCCAGCGACTACAACTGTTTTCCCTGCAATCAAGACCGAGGTTGCTCTCATTATTCCGTCAAGCGTCGATTGTCCCGTGCCATAAACATTATCGAAATCCCATTTGGTTTCGGTATCATTTACAGCAAATACGGGGTAAAGAAGTTGTCCAGCTTCCTGACGTGCTCGAAGTCGATGGACTCCTGTGGTAGTCTCTTCCGTCCCGCCAATTATATGGTTCTTTGCCATTTCGGGGTATTTCTCGTGCACAGTATTAATCAAATCGCAACCATCGTCCAATGTTAAATGGGGTGGTTTATCAATTGTTCTTTCGATACACCAGTAAAAATCTTCCAGATTGCCGTGCCAAGCGAAAATCGAAATTCCTTGGCTTGCAAGGGCAGCTGCAACAGCATCATTAGTTGAAAGTGGGTTGCAACCACTCCACGAGACTTCGGCTCCCGCCTCCACCAAAGTTCGAATCAACACTGCGGTTTCTTTTGTAACATGAAGACATCCAGAAATTTTATAACCTTTGAATGGCTTACTTTTTCGATACATCTCACGAAGGTGCATCAGCACGGGCATTCGCGACTCTGCCCAATCAATCAACTTCTGCCCTTCCTCGGCAAGCGACAAATCCCGAACACAATATTTGCCGGGCACTTCATCGAATTTGCCTTTTGCCTTCTTCGGTGGATAATTAACTACAATTTCGCTCTTCGATACTTTCTTTGTTTTACATTTTCCCATATTCTTTCCTCAATTTTGAACAAAAAATTAAAGCAAAGTTTTAAACATATCTACAAGGTCTAACTTCTCCCACGGAAATTCTTCGCGTCCGAAGTGACCATACACAGCAGTGGGACGATAAATTGGCTTTTGCAAATCGAATCGCTTTATAATTCCGCGGGGTGTTAAGTCTATATTTTCCTTTATAAATTTTTCCAGAACTTCTTCGGGAACTTTGGACTTGTTATGTGTATTGATATGAATCGAAACTGGGTCCGCAATACCAATGGCATAGGAAAGTTGAATAGTACACTCATCAGTAATTCCAGCAGCCACAATGTTTTTTGCCAAATGGCGAGCGGCATAAGCTGCCGAACGGTCCACCTTCGTTGGGTCTTTGCCCGAAAAGGCTCCGCCGCCGTGTGGTGCTCTTCCGCCATAGGTATCGACTATAATCTTTCTCCCTGTTAAACCAGTATCGCCGTGCGGTCCGCCGATTACAAACTTCCCCGTTGGGTTCACGTAATATTTTGTCCTTTCATCCAAATATTCGTTTGGAATAACTTTTTTTATCACATATTCAATAACATCTTCTTTGATTTTGCTCTGGGTTACGTCCGGGTCGTGCTGGGTTGAAATTACAACTGTATCAACACGAAGTATTTCCCCTGAGTCGGAGTATTCAATAGTTACTTGCGACTTGGCATCGGGCCGCAAATACGGCATAAGATGTGGCTCCTTTTTGCGAATATCCGAAAGCCTTTTGACTAATTTATGTGCATACATAATCGTTGCAGGCATAAGCTCGGGAGTCTCTCTTATTGCATAGCCAAACATCATCCCTTGGTCGCCAGCCCCGCCAGTATCGACACCAATGGCAATATCTTCCGATTGGTGATTAATCACATTGATGACGGCGCAAGAATTGGCATCGAACCGATATCCATCCTTGTCGTATCCAATCTCGCGAATGACACCTCGAACCAGCTGCTGGAGGTCGACATAGGTTTTCGTTGTTATCTCGCCACCAACAATAATCAAGCCTGTAGTAGCGAAACATTCGCAAGCAACACGGCTTTCGGGGTCATCGGCGAGCATTGCATCCAACACAGCGTCGGAAACTTGGTCGCAAATTTTATCGGGGTGCCCCTCGCCTACCGATTCCGATGTGAATAAATAGGTCCTTCGCTTTTCCATTTTGTATTCCTTTTAATATTTTTAACAACTAAACACTGTTGATTTCACTGGAGTTTCCAACATTCATTTGGAAAAAAGAGCCACGAACAACTGCACTATTGCCAATGATTGAATTTTCGAGCAGATACGACTCGACTCTTGCACCATCGCTTATTATCGAATTCCTTACGACGCTGTCGATTACAACAGAGCCCGCGGCTATCGTCGCATAAGGTCCAATCACCGAGCGGCTAACAAACGCATTGTCATCTATATAAACTGGGGGCAAAACAACGCAATCGGATATAGTCTTATTATATGGTTTTTTCGAAAGCAGAAAGCGATTTGTTTCCAACAAAGTTTCGGGCTTACCGCAATCATACCATCCCTCGACAGGAACGGTCACGAACTTTTCACCTTTTTCAATCATCATTTGCAAGGCATCGGTAAGTTGAAACTCGCCCTTTGTTTTTATGTCCTTTTGCAAAAGTTCATTCAAACACTCGGCAAGCAAATCGGAATTTCGTATAAAATAAATCCCAACAATGGCAAGGTTCGAAACAAACTTCTCGGGTTTTTCGACCAAGCGGGTTATCCTTCCTTCCGAATTGGTCACCACAACTCCAAACCTCGATGGGTTCGACACTTCTTTGACCCCGAGCACAGACGCATCTTTTTGAACGATGCTATTGAGGTCTGCATCGAAAATTGTGTCGCCCAGAACAATGAGCAGAGGCTCGCCCGCGAAATGCTCCGAGCCGCACCAAATCGCATGACCCAAGCCAAGCGGTTCCGTTTGCGAGACAAATCTGATGGGGAAATCGTAGGTCTTGCGAACAAACTTTTCCACCTCGTCGCCCAAATGCCCCGTAACGATGATTATCTCGTTCAGATTCAAGGCGACAAGCGAATCCAAAATGTGCATCAAAATCGGCTTGCCTGCAACATTCAACAAAACCTTTGGCAAAAAGTATGTATGAGGTCGCAGCCTACTACCTATCCCCGCAACGGGAACAATTGCCTTCATAAAAGATAAATTTAAAAATCCAAAATTACGAAAAGTAAAGGAAAATTTATTGTTGTTAATAGAAGATAAAGAAAAACAAATGCCCGATGAATTTCCTTATAAAATGAATTGAGCAATTTTTGAATTTCATTAATTTTTTTGATACTTATTTTTTTCCCCTCCCCCTTCCCTTGCTTTCGCAGTTGAAGGCAACGCTAACCTTTTCCCAATCATTGGCGAGGGATTGGAAGCAAGGGGAAACGCAAAGATGTGTTGCAATTTCTTATAACTTCCCGATGTTTGTTGTGCGAAATTTATTATTTTGCTTTTTTTGGTTCGGTTATGTTAACCATCGATTTTAAAAATTTAGCTGAAAAATTGCTGGCGAACTACCCAAAGGCTCAAACCGTGTCTTACTTCGATTTTCAGGACACAACATTGCCTGCCCCCTACAAAGCCTATATCATCAACGAAATCGAGCGGTCAATCCAAGAACTTACGGAACTTATCGAAAGTTTCCCCTACTTCAAATTCGACCCAAGCACGGGCGAAAGCAAAAAAGAGCAACTCATCGAGTTGCTCCGCTCAAATGTCAATTTGACGGAAGCCGAACTTCGCCAACTTCTTGTTTCGGCTCTAAAACTTCGCTTCAACTTTTTGGTTCAGCCCCATTCAACACTTTTGTTCTTCATCTTCGACAAATCAACAAAGAAAAAAGCTTCCGAAATTCTGAATTTACTTAACTATTTCGATGATTACCCACACTTAATCAATGGAATTAAGCAACAGCTGATAAATAGCGGAAAATCGGAACTGAACAAGTTCGAATTTTTCGGTCTCCTACGGGAAATAGAAATCGAATTCTTCCAAACCATTGATGCAGAAAAATTGGCAAGCCTTTTCGAGCCAATGCTCGATTTTTTCGAAAGCAAATTGGATAGCCCCAGCGAATTGCCAACGGAAGCAATTGCAACATTTTTCGACGACATTGGGCTGAAAAGCTTTTCGAGTTTCTTCGAACAATACTCCGCAGAAACAAATTCCAAATCAATTCCCTTCGACTCTTTGAAGGAAATTTTCGAAAATATTCTCAAGCAAAACAAAAAGATAACCGAAAATAAATTTTCTCTGCTCCAAGCCATTGGGGATTCAAGGAATATCATCAACTTTTCGCAACTCGACCCCTTTGTATTTTCTTTACCATCGGAAATTCCTGCTTTGGACAAGGCAAAACTGGAGGCAATCCGAACTGATACCGAAAAAGTCTCTATCGCTAAACCCCAAGAAATCGAAGAGATTAAGGAATTGCTTGCACAATTCGACGCCGAAAAAGCAAAAGTTGCCGAAGCCGTTTCGCCAGAATTAGAACAACTCCAGTGGCAAGAGGATGACGAAATTCAAGAAGAACTATCTATTCCAAGCGTCGAAGAATTTGCCATTGCCGAAGAATCCACCCAAGAGTTAATCTACCAAACACCAGAAGAACTCACCCCAAGCGAAACGACACAGGAATCTTCCGCAAAAATTGAATCCGAAATTGAAATGATTGAAAATGCACAGGAAGAACCGCTCGACAAAAGCATTCCTGTGCCAGACGTGGAACCCTTGCCACAAGACGCTTTGCAAGAAACACAAATCGAAGAGGCTTCTGCTGAACCAGTGGGCAAAAAAACTTCCTTGCTCGACCTGATAACGCCCGAGCAGAAAGCCAAGTTCGTCGAAGAACTTTTCTACACTATGGAAGATGTTTTCCAAGACTTGGTTGCAAAAATCGATTCTTCAAGCAATTTGGACGAGGCAATGAAGCACGTCAGCGATTACTTCAAAGAATTTGGGATTTTCGAAGAAGCTGCAATTGCAAAGGAGTTTATTGGCTTCGTGCAACAAAAATTCCAATGAGAAAATTCATTGTGCTGATATTTTTTTAAAATACTCACTGAATTTGCATAATAGGTAATCACTCAATTTTATCCAACAAAGCTGGTTGAGATTTGTGATTTGTTGTAGTGGCAAGTAATTATTCGCCCCTACGGGTTATTAAATTATTTGGTGGCTTGACCGAAAACTCTCTTTCGTGGCACTATCAGAATTCATTACAAAAAGACATCGGATGTTTGTGAAACATCCGATGTCTGAAAATACCTGTAAAAGAGAACTTATGTATTCGCCCCTTTTTCCTGTGTGTTCGACCCTTTACCCTGTGTTCCGTAGGGGCGACCAGCCGGTCAGCCCCTACTGTATAATCGGGAAACGATAAATTAAACCCGAAAAATGCAATAGAAAATAGTTACTTCCTGCAACTTATTAATGCTTGATAGTTTACAGCTAAATAGTTTTTCACTTTTTCTAATGCAATGCAATTAGAAAATGCGTCATTAACTTGTTATATTTTAATAGATTACAGGGAACAAACTTTAAAATGATTTCTCAAATGCATTTTTCGGGTTAAAAATTTACACTTGCTTGGGTGGAACAAATCGAGTATTCACTAATTGCAAAAATGAAATTTCTACGAACAAGCCTGAATTAGCTTCTCAATTGCAACGAGGAAATCCGAAGTAGTTATTTTGTTCATACAATCGAAATGACCTTTCGGGCAGGCGGATTTGCCGTAATGAGTGCAAGGTCGGCATTTCACTTCGTTCTTTTCCACAATTTGATACGGAACACGAAATGGCACAAATCCAAGTTCTGGAACTGTTGAACCGAAAATCTGTATCACTGGGACATTTCTTGCCGAAGCAATATGCACAGCAGAGCTATCGTTGGAAATCACCAAATCGACATTGTCGAGCAGTTCAGCAGTTCCCAATATGTCAAGTTTTCCGACGAAGTTTTGAATATTCGGGAATTTTTGCGTAAGGAAATTTGCCGAAGGTATATCATCAGTTCCACCAATCAAATAAATTTGGGAATTAAATTTTGCCAGCAAAGTTTCAATCAGCTCCGCAAATTTGGTTTCGGGATATTTTTTGGTGAAATGTTTCGCTCCGGGAGCGATGGCTATACGGCTTATACTTTTCAAGTTATGAACCCTACTATGCGGTAAATAACCATCACAGTCTTTCGCCGTCCAGAGTTCCAAACCAAGCCCGTCGTCGAATTCCTTCAAAGGCGGATATGTTTTTCGATACAGAATTGGAATTGGTTCAAAATGGTCAGTCCTCCTTTTCAAAAAGACTAATTTGAATTTGTAGAATCTTCGTTTGTGGAAACGATAAATCGCACCATATTTACCAAGTGTAAAAATCTTGCTTCGAAAATTGTTTTGTAAATCCACAATTACATCATAATACATTTGGTTATACAACGAAAATGTTTCTTTTAAGTGTTTCCAAAATGGCTTGCTTTTGTCGTAACAAATTACTCGATCTATGTGAGGATTGAATTCTAGTAAGCTTTTGTATTCTTTCGCAACGAGAAAATCAATTTGTGCATCGGGATGCAATTTCCGAATGAGACGAACAACAAATGATGACAAAATTATGTCTCCAATCGAGGACAAGCGAATAATCAAAATTTTCATTTAGAAAATAACTTTTCTTTGAAATAAATTGCTAATTTAGTATTTTAGTTTAATAACTAAAGCAAGATGAATCTAATTATTGAACAGAGAAACGAAGTTACGATAATCAAAGTGAACGAGCCTAAAATAGTTAGCGAAAACAGTTCCAAACTGAAAGCCAAATTGCTTATCGAAGCCCAACCCGATATTAAAGCATTATTGATTGACATTTCCAAAGTCGAAACAATCGATAGTTCAGGTTTTGGTGCGTTTTTGCTTGCCGATAGACAACTTCGAGATAAGAATATCCCAACAATTATCGTTGGGGCTAAACCAGAAATTTACAAACTCTTCGAGATTTTGAAACTTGACAGGGTTTTCGGCTTTGCCGATACAATTGAAGAAGTTCTAAACGAATTTTCGTAAATCAAGTTAGTTCGCCATCCCTTTCTGGATATGGAGGCAAAGGCAAAGCACCGGGTATGCCCATAAGCGGGAAATCTTTACGCAATGGATAAAGGGGTTCTCCGCTCTCGGGGTCGACAAAATCTTCGGGCATATAAAAGCGACGCAAATCGGGATGCCCTTCGAATTTTATCCCATACATATCGTAAGTCTCTCGTTCATACCAATTCGCACTTTCCCAAACTTCAACCATAGTTGGGCAAACAGGGTTTTCATTATTGGGCAATGGCACTTTAACTCTTAACCTTGCTTTATATTTGTTTGAATACAAGAAATAGACCACCTCGAAACGGTGCTTCTTCTTGTTTAACCAATCAATTGCTGTAACGTCGATAAGCATATCGAAACTTGTTTCGGGATTATCCCTTAACTCGAGCATCAAATCAATTAAATTATCCAGAGGAACAACCAAAGTATACTGATTGCGAAATTCCACAATTTCGTAGTAAGGCGAAATAGCTTTTGCAATGCTCTCTACTGTCTTAATAATTTCTTTCATTTTCACCAACCTAAAAAAGCAATTTAATATTTGAAAAGCAAATAAGAAACATTAAAACAAAATCCATTTTGGCTTGGACTAACTTGAATCGAAAGCTTTTCGGAAACATTAAAATTGAACAAATGGGCATCGACATAAGCATCGAGCATCGATAAAGCATAAACTCCACAAAGAAGGAATATACTTATGTCTCTGTTGTCGCGTGCATTTTCCCTTTTCTGCTTAATAATGTAGAGATTTGGGTCGTTAGGATTCTGCTTCAACAAATCGTCGTATTGTTTGGAGTAATCAAGAAAATCTGAATTATGTTTAAATGTGTAGTAATACATTACGAGTGTACCAGCGAAAAAAAGCGGAGCTTTCCAATACTGATGAACATAAACTTGCCCCCAACCCGGAATAGCAAGTGAACGAAGCATAGCTCCAATTGGGGATTTCCTTGTAACAATCACCGAATCACTTTTCGTGGCATTCGGAATTTTATCAGTAGTATCCACTTCCTTTCCCATTAAATTGGGAGAAAGTAGAGTGAACAACAAAAAAAGCCAAAGAAAAAGGAACCTCATTCAAGCACAGCAATTGCTTCAATTTCGATTAGAACATCCTTCGGAAGACGCGCCACTTGGAACGCAGCTCGTGCAGGGTTTATGTCGCCAAAAAACTCCTCGTAAACCTTGTTCATTTCCGAAAAGTGGTTTAAATCTTTCAGAAGTACTGTGGTCTTTACAACATTTTTAAGCGAGGCCCCCAAACTTTCGAGGATGGCTTTAATGTTCAAAATTGCCTGCCGAGTTTGAGTTTGAATATCATCTCCAGCCAAATTCCCGTCAGGAGTTAATGGAATTTGTCCCGAAATAAAAACGAACTTCCCTTGGGCAATAATTGCCTGCGAGTAGGGTCCTATTGGCTTTGGTGCATTATCGGTTTGAACAACTTGCTTCATTTTTTCTCCTTTTATTTATTTACCATAATCTCGGGCAAGTAGAGCAGCCCCGATAAATCCAGAATCTTTTGTAAAAGCAGCCCGAAGAACCTGAACAGATTCGGCAATATGGGGAAGTGCCCTTTGCTTTATTGTTTCGATGGCTGCATTAATGAAGTGGTCGGGAGCCAGCGAAACTCCGCCCCCAATCACCGCACAATTTATGTCCAAAAGGTTCATAGCCGAGGTTAGGCTTATGCCAAGAATGTATCCAACGTAATGCAAAATCTCGATTGCAGCTTCATCGCCCTTTTCCACCGCATCGGAGATAAAGTATGGGTCTGGCTTTGGATAAGTATGTAGAACGCTATCGGGCTTATCTTTAATGTATTTCTTCGCATAAGATGTAATCTGATTTTTCCCAAGATATTCTTCGACCACGCCCGTTCTGAATGGTCTTTTTTGGTTCAAAGGCTCAAAGGGATTGTAAATCATATGCCCAAATTCGCCAGCAGCATTATGTTCACCACGAAAGATTTTCCGGTTATAAATGATTGAGCCACCCACGCCAGTCCCAAGAGTGATGTATATGAAACTATTGAAATCCTTTCCTGCACCAAGCGTCATTTCGGCATAGGCAGCAGCATTGGCATCGTTTTCGACTGCAACAGGCAAGGAAAAGACATTAGTGAGGAACTTGCCGAGAGGCACATCCACCCACTCGGGCATATTGGGTGAAATCTTTACAGTACCATCAGCAAACACAACACCCGGAACGCCAACTCCAATTGCTTTAATCTTTGGATATTTACTTTGTAAGTTCATTATCAATCGCTTCAGAGAGGCGAGCATATACTCCAACCCTTTGTTTGCATTTGTCGATTGGGAACGTTGGAAAACCACTTTGCCTTCGCGGTCCAGAATCCCATACTTCAAATTCGAAGCGCCTATATCGATTCCCAAGTAAAGGTCTTCGGTGAAAATATCTTCGTGATGTTCAATTTGCTTTTTTCTTTCCGAAAACATAAGTCACCTCTCCTTCTTTAATTAAGCCATACTTTATTCGAGCAACTCTTTCAATTTCGAGAGTGTCGAATTTAAGCAATCTTATTAGATTTTTCAATGAATCCCGAATATGAATTTCACGATAAATTTCAGCCTGCAAATTCTTTTTTTCCTTTTCCAACTTCCACTTCCTCACAAAGCCGTAGTCGGAAAATAAAAAGTGATACAGAATTAAAGCCGATATCAAAATACCTAAAATTAATCGTAAATTCTTTTTAAAAAAATTTAAAATTCTCATTTAACCGAGAATCTACTCAAAAGCTCAACAAAGCGATTAATTTCATCTTCGGTTCTCTTTTCGGTTACAGCAATAAGAAGGCCTTTGTGCATTCCGGAGAACTTGGAAGTATCGATGCCTGCCAAAATCTTTTCCTTCTTACCCTCGGCAATAATTTTTTCGGGTTCTACGGGAGGGATAACCAAGAATTCTCGGAAGAATGGTTTGTCATTGAGAAACTTATAACCATTGATTTCTTTAATTTTCTCAGCAAGATAATGAGCTTTTTTGAAGCAAATCTCCGCAAGTTCTTTGATACCAGATTTACCCATAATCGAAAGGTAAACTGTGGCAGCAAGCATCATCAGTCCTTGATTTGTGCAAATGTTCGAAGTTGCCCGTTCGCGTTTAATCTGTTGTTCGCGAGTTTGCAAAGTGAGAACAAATGCTCGCTTGCCATCAACATCAAGGGTCATCCCCGAAAGTCTACCGGGAATTTTTCTGATAAACTCTTGTTTTGTGGCAAATATGCCCAAAAAAGGTCCACCAAAACTCAAAGGAATCCCAAGCGATTGACCTTCTCCAACGACGATATCTGCGTTGTACTCTCCCGGTGGTTTGAGAATACCAAGCGAAATTGGGTCGACAACAACAATCAACATAGCACCGCAGGAATGTGCAATCCGTTCGATAACCTCGTAATCTTCCAAATTTCCGTAAGCATTGGGTTGTTGGAAAATCACTGCCGTTGTCTTATCGGTAACAATCCGCTCCAAAGCATTGAGGTCGCAAGTGCCATCGGAATCAACAGCAAACAAGAAGTTTAAGTTCTTCCCTGCGGTAATCGTTTTAGTTGTCGAAATATAATTTGGGTTAATTTGACCAGCAAAAACCACTTCGTTTCTGTGGTTGTGAGCGAAAGCCATAAGCACTGCTTCGGCAAGAGCAGAACCTCCATCGAGCATAGAAGCATTTGCAACATCCATCCCGGTTAAGTCGCAAATCATCGACTGAAATTCATACATCGCTTGAAGAGTACCTTGCGAAACTTCCGCTTGATAGGGCGTATAGGCAGTTTTAAATTCCGCTCTGTCAATCACAAAATTGACCAAAGCCGGGACATAATGGTCGTATGCACCCAATCCCATAAACGTCGCATATTCGCTCGAATTTAGATTTTGATTTGCATATTCGGTAAATAACCTAACAACCTCGTATTCCGATAACGCTGGAAAAAGTTCAAATTTGTCCAAGAGTCTAATTTCATTTGGAATGGAAGCAATAAGTTCCTCAAAGCTTTTAACCCCTATTTGCCGGAGCATTTCCTCTTGCTCGGCTTTAGTATTAGCTATGTAACTCATATTTACCCAAAATGAATAAAGTAAAGTTGCAAATTATTAACTTTTTAAACGATAACCAAAAGATAAAGGAAGGGAAAATTAATCAAAATATCAAACTTTTACAAGTTCTAACAAAAAAAGAGGCTATCTCGAATTGGAGATAGCCCCAAATATTCAGGGTTAACAAAACTATCTCTACATCAACGAAAAATCTATAAAAGGCTCTTTCAAATCAACCATTGCATTGACAACGAGTTCTACTAAACCGCCATAGTAGATACCCGACTTTTCTTTGGCTCCGTAATAATCCAAAATATCACGGATTTGTCCTTTGCAATTTGAGCAAGGAGCACAAACATACTTGGGTACTTCCGGTCCCGGCGGCTCATCTTTAAAAGCATCCAAAATTTGCTTAAACTTCTTCCTCCCGCTGATATGCATCCTCCAGTCGAGAAAGTTGTATGGAGTCATAACGGCAAAACCGCTTCCACCGCCACAGCAGTAGTTTTCAACTCCGTGAGGCTCCATCTCTCGGAACTTCGGTGCCAAATAACGCAATACTCTTCGCTGGGGCTCTACAATTCCCATCAACCGAACGGTATTGCAGGGGTCGTGTAATGTAACGGGGAAATAATTTCTCGACGGGTCAAATTTAATTTTCCCGCTAAACACAATCTGCTCAATAAAAGTCATTGCGTTAATAGTTTTAATCTCATTCCCAAAAATCCGTTCAGCAATAATTCCCATAGATTTCGATTCATGTCCACATTCTCCCATAATAATAGCCTTGACACCAAGTTTCTTCGCAATTTCGAAATGCTTCTGTGCGACCCTTGCCAGTTGAAAATCATCGTACCAAACACCGTAGTTAACTCCATCGTAGCCAACGAGGTCGCTCGAAAGAGTCCACTTTATTCCCGCAGCATCTAAAAGTATTGCAAACGCGGCTGGATTTTCGGGCCAAGAAAGAAATTCACCCGCATTATGAATCAATAAATAATCAGCGCCGTAAACATCCCACTTTGTCTCGACTTTGATGCCTAACCTTTCGGAAAGGTCTTCGTCGATGAAAGCAACATTATCTTTGACAACCTCTGGCGTCATACCCGTTGAAGAACCAACAAGTAGTTGTTGAACTGTTCCTTTTTCGTGCAATTCTTTCGCAGCAATGCCTAATTCTTGGCTAAAAAGCTTGCGAAGCTCGTGTGTAATTAGCCCATTGTCAATACCAATTGGGCAAGCTTGGGCACAGCGCCGACAAATCGTACAACGATAGCTCAATTCGATAAGACGAGAAATCAAAGTCCAATTTAATTCAATATCCCCAACTTGAAATTTTTTCAGCAGAGGGCTTCCCGGCTTAACATACTTAAAGTAAAGCCTACGCAGAATCTCGGCTCGGTAAGTCGGTCTATAAATTTCTTCGTAACCACTTGCTTCGAAAATTGGGCATGCTTCGGCACAGGTTTGGCATTTGGCGCAATGCTCCATAGTCAAAATCAGAGGCTGGAGAAATGTCCAGTTGTTTTCTTTCGAGAAGAGTTTAATCAAACCCGAAATGAACTTTTCGACAAGTTGTTGTTCTTCTTCTTTACTTTTGGGCTTAGGCACGCCAACAGCAACAACTCCGTCGAGGGAATCATCGACAACTTGGCGAGTGCTTTCGCTAATCTTTTTAAACCCGGGAAGATTTTCCAACTTGTCGTATGGCGGGGGCAATTCGATTGTGTCTGTTGGTTTAATTTCAACAAGCGGATTTAAATTTGGATTGCTAATATCTGTAATTTTAATTTTTCTCTTTTCAGCCATTGTTGTCCTCCTTTGTTGGTAATGGAGATGAAGCTATGACAAGCCAAGTTTTCCTCCCATCGGCTGCAATGTGTGGAGCAGACCATTGCACTGGAAAATTCAACTGCTCAAGCAACTTCTTTCGAATTTTGCTATCTGGGAAATTAGGCTCGTCGTCCCAACGGACTTTGTGATATGTAAAGTATTTGGTAAAGAAATGGGTCATATGGGTAAATGGCAAATAGAACAAGAAAAATGACAAAAGATAAAAATGAATGTAACCAATTACTGGAAGATTTCCAACTGAGCTAAAAGTAAAAACACCACGATAAAATCCAAGGAACTCTCCGATAGCATTATCGGAACTTGTTAGCCATATAAAGCTTGTAACATAAAGAGAACCAATCAACAGAATATTAAAATAATGACTTGGATTGGAATAAAGTCGCAGGTTTTCGTCAAAAATCCTTTTGAGCAATAAAATAATCGCTCCCACAATGCCCAAAATCGAGGCAATCCAAAGAAGAACATTTAGCAATGAATCGAACAAATTGCTTTGCAGAGCAGGATTTAACGAACTTGACCAATCAAAAATTAGTCCCACCCAAGCAAGGAGAGTTGTAACTATGTAAAGATAAAGAGCATAATGAAATGGGAACGAGCCAAACCACAGCGGTCGATTGTGTTCCCAAACACCTTTCAAAAAGACAATCTCTTGGAACATTGTCCATATCTCATTCAAAAGGTCTCGTTCACGAGGTTTAACCCACCACTCAAAATCTTCGAGATACGAGCCACCGTATTTTGCTTTCCCTTTTTCGTGTGCAACAGGATATAATTCCCAACGAAGATGCACAGGGGAAGTTGCTATTTTATAGCCTTTGTTAATTACAAGAATCAAAAACAATAGCAAGCCAAAATAAAATGCAAAATGAATGAATTCCATATCCCCTCGAATTTTGTTAAAGCTAATTTCAAAAGACAAATATCTTTTAAAATTAGCCTTAACAGGCATCAATGGCAGAGAACCTGAGCGAGTTCTCTGCCATTGGAAGCCAAACAAGTTCAAAGAACAATTAAACGCATCCGGTAGGTTTTGCCAACCCAGCTACCTTGCAAGCACCTTTGGCAGGACCCGATGGGAACAAATCGTAGATTTGTTTCAAAGTGAAGCCCGTTTCCTTGCAAAGTTTTCTAATCATAGGTGCGATTCCATATTGCTTGTAATAATCGCGGAGGTAATTGATTACCTTCCAATGGTCTGGAGTTAATTCCGAAATACCTTCGGTCGATGCAAGGGCAAGGGCTATCCGCTCGTTCCATTCCTCGGGGTTTGCCATAAAGCCGTCTTCGTCGACTTCAATCTTAATTTCGTTCCACTCAAAAACTGGCATTTTTAAATTCCTTTAATTATTAAACATACCAACAATGTTAATTTATCATCCAGCGTAGATGACTTTTCCTGTTTCGGGGTCGCGTGGTGCTATCTGACCAGTGAACGGGTCCTTCATCTCGATATAACCACACGGACAGGCTTCGGCACATTTATTACATCCTTTGCAAAGCTCGAGTTTGAAAGTATATGTTTGGAATCTTTGCACAGGCTTGTGAATTACTTGGTCTTGGCAAATGCTCCAACAAGTACCACAATCGAAGCAGGAACCACAACTCATACACCTGCGGGCTTCGTCGATAACTTGTTCTTCGGTCAATGTGCAGGTTATTTCCTTTTCGAGCTCTGCCAAACGCTCATCGGGAGGTAATCTTAAAGCTTCGTTTCGATATTTTTCGGTGTAATAAGTGAACACGATTCTGTCTTTCGTAGCCAAAGGATAAGATAGCTCAGGGTCTTTTTCGATGGGAATACCCCTGAATGTACTGTGGATTGTCTCGGCAGCCATTCTCCCTTGGTAAATAGCAATTGTAACCAAGCCCAACTCTAAATTGTCGCCACCTGAATACACTTTCGGGTCTTTAGTTCGGAAATTCTCGTCAACTTTAATCCAACTATTGCCTTCTCTTAAATAATCTAACCCATAGAAATCGGGTTCCTGGCTGATTGCCGCAATCAATGTATCGCATTCATAGATTTCTTCGGCTCCTTCAATTGGAACTGGTCGTCGTCGTCCAGACTCATCGGGTTCGCCAAGTTGCATCTTCTGGCATTTCACAGCTTTAACTTTGCCATCCTCGAGAATTAACTCTTTCGGGGCAACAAGGAAAACAATGTTGACACCTTCTTCTTCGGCTCCGACAATTTCCTCCTCGATTGCTGGCATCTCGGTTCTCGTCCTTCGATAAAGTATAGTTACATCGGCACCGAGACGCCGTGAAACCCGCGCAGCATCGATAGCCGTATCGCCACCTCCAACGACAAGAACTTTTTTACCTACATCAATTCTTTGCCCAGAATTAACCTTATTCAAAAACTCAGTGCCTGTGAAAACATTTGGTGCATCTTCGCCCGGAAGCCCAAGGCTTTTACCCTTGTGGGCTCCAATTCCAACAAAAACAGCATCGTAAGTATCACGAATTGTTTCGTAAGGAATATCGCGACCAACAGCAGTATTACATTTAATCTCGACACCCAGGTCGACGATTCTTTGAATCTCTTTTTCCAAAACATCTTCGGGAAGTCTATATTTTGGAATGCCATAGCGAAGCATACCACCGGGCTTGCTGAATGCTTCGAAAACGGTAACCTTGTAGCCACGACGGGCAAGCTGATACGCACACGATAGACCCGCAGGTCCCGCACCGATAACCGCAATTTTCTCGGGATATGTTTCATTCGTTAGCTTTGGTAAGGGGAAATTATGTTGCAAAGCATAATCGCCAATGAACCGTTCGATACTATGTATATTCAACGCGCCATCTTTGTACTGGCGATTGCAATTTTCCTCGCAAGGATGCGGACAAACACGCCCGCAAACTGCTGGGAAAGGATTACGCTCCGCAAGTATCTCGAATGCTAAGCGGTAGGATTCATCGTAGGTTCTACCGCGGTCTTCTGTTTGAGCAATTGCGAGAAGGACTTCGCGGATTTTTGTCCCGCTTGGGCAACCGCTACGGCAGGGGGCAAGTTTGGGAACATGCGTCGGTCGAAGCGGTGAAGTCTCAACCCCAGATGTTCCTGTGCTTGTTCCCCTAATCTTTCCCAAAGGCTTTTTATCTTTCTTTATAAGTCCCATTTTCGCACCCCTTGTTTTGTTTTACATATTTAATCTTTAATAACCACCGTAAGGATACATCCCCTTCTTTATCTTGTCCATCTCTTCCAATAAGTTATCGTGTTTGGTTTCGTCGTAAAGCAAATATTCAAGCAAATATTTTGCGATTGGGCTTTTTACATCCTGAAGTGCCTCTTTTGCTAATGCAATTGTTTTCTTTTCCACATCGTCGTGTTCCTCGACCAACGACCAAAAAGCGGCGAGTTCTTCGGGATTCATTGTAATTGGCTGCTTTTCGAAGTGGTCAATTATCATTTGCTGCACACGGCGGTGCATAACAGAATCTTGGCGAATGATTTCCATAACTAAATGTACCAGCGGGTTGTCGGTTTTCTTAATTATCTCGGTCGTGTTCTTAATCGAAGCATCTTCGATTTTTTGCCATCGCTTCAAAAGTTCAACTAATTTTTCAATTGCTTCTTTTTGTGTTGCCATTTCATTTCTCCTTTTTTTAACAAAATAAAATTACTTAATCATAACACTATTTAACAATATTATTTAAATTTCTGTGTATTACCTTGTTTTTATTTTTTAAACAAATTTCAACAAAATTCCTTGCCCAATCAGGATTTCCAATCGAATGAATGTGAAAATAACAGGCAAATGTATTTCCTTTAACTATCCCATCACGATTCTCACCAATGCCTGTTCCTAAATTAACTTTCACGCAGGTTTCCAAATCGCCAAGTGTCTCGCTAATAAATGAATAGTGAAACTCGTGCCCACGGATTAGCGAGCCAACAGAGAAAAATGGATTTGGTCTATCTACAATTCCTTCGAAATATCCGTGTCCAATCGGACGCTTGCTCATTGAAATTTTAACAGGCAAAACGCCCACCATTCGATAAGAACCATTGTAATTTAGTTCTTCAGCCAAATACATCATTCCGCCACATTCTGCGAATATTGGCAAGCCATTTTCTGCTTTGTTGCGAAGGTCTTCGATAAATGATTTATTTTCGGAAAGTTCCAAAGCATTTGTTTCGGGAAATCCTCCTCCAATATAAAGACCATCAACATCGGGAAGTTCAGTCGATTCGATTGAGGAAATAGGAATTACCTCTGCCCCTTCTCGTTCGAGTGCTTCAAGATTCTCTTTATAATAAAAAGAAAAAGCTTTATCGTATAGATAACCTATTTTCACACCTTTGTAATTTGATGACGGGGCTGTTGGAAGTTCAGAAACAAAAATATCTCGTGCAGAATTTGCAATGTTAGTAACTTTATCCAAGTCAATATATGTTTCAACAATTTCAGTTGCATTTGCAATTGCCGTATCGGCTTCGGCGAACTCGAACGGGGTTGTTAACCCTAGATGACGCGAAGGGAAAAGAGTTTCCTCGGGCAATCTTGGAATTGCACCAATAACTTCAACTCCTGCCATCTCCGAAATTGACCGCGAAATGATTTCCTTGTGTCGATTCCCAGAAAAGTTATTAATTACAACCCCAGCAATGTTCAATCCAATATCAAAATACTTCAACCCCCAAACTATTGCCCCAGCAGTTCGGGTCATTTTGGGAACATTAACCACAAGGATTACAGGGCAGTCGAGAATTTTAGCGAGCTCGGCGGTGCTGTGAGTTCCATTCTCGTCAAATCCGTCGTACAATCCACGATTACCTTCGACGATAGCAATTCCGTTGTCGTGCGTATTGAGCAGGAAGGAATCGAGAATTGCTCTTTTACCCATTATAAAAGTGTCGAGGTTTCGTGCAACAGCCGCCCCAGCTTTGGAAAGCCACATTGGGTCGATATAATCGGGTCCTTTTTTGAAAGGGAAAATGGTAAAGCCCCTTTTTTTCAAGGCTGAAGCCAAGCCAACCGCTACAAGGGTTTTCCCGCTATCACCAGAAGTTCCTGCAATAATTATTCTTGGGCGATGGAGTTTCATTCAGTACTCCTTAAAATTAAACAAATGGGCTCCGTTGAGTGGAGCCCATTCGTTGCGGCATCAGTCGTTTTGAGCTCCCTCTTTATGAGGAATTTCGAGGTAGCTGCCACCAAAGTAAGTATAGACCAACCTTCCGGAATTTACCAATTCCTTTATCGCTTCTTTGCAAAGATTTTTGTCGCATCGGTCTTCGCCAAAAAGTTCTATCGCAGCCTTTTGTAAATCGGTGGCTTTCCACTTTTTCATTCCCATCGTATCTTTCACCATTTTATACATTGCTTCGGCAACTTCCTCGACACTAACTTTTTCTGCCATAACTCCTCCTAATATGTTAAATGAACAGAGGTCTTATATGTTAATCCAGCATGTTTGAAGTCGTCAATATGCTGTTTTGTAAATTCTATTCCGGTCAGTTTAAAGAATTTAGGCCAACCAATTCTTTCAATCCATTCACCGACTCTTTCGTGCTTGTGAGCATTGGCAGCCCAAACTTCGACTATCTTCTTAACTGTTTGAACAACCTCGGGCCAGCGTGGTGGATTATTTGGCAAATACGGAACTGCAAGCTTCGAGAACATCGGCTCGGTCCTTGCGTTCGAAACCTTACCACCAACCCAAATAGAAATTCCATCGGTTTCGGCATTATTCAATGGCATTGCTGGGCAAACAGTGTAGCAGTTGGCGCAATACATACATTTTTCCTCTTCGACCTCAACACTCGGCTTACCCTGATAAGTAGATGGTCTAATTGCAGCAGTTGGGCACGAAGCAACAACATTAGGTATTTCGCAAACCTTAGGTAGAAGTTCGTGATTAACTTTTGGTGGGCGGGTATGGATTCCAAGAATTGCTATATCAGAGCAGTGAACAGCACCGCACATATTCAAACAGCAAGCCAGCGACAGCCTAATCTTTGCTGGGAGCTTCATTGTTTTGAAATAATCAATCAATTCGTCCATAACTGCTTTTACAACCCCAGAAGCATCAGTTGCCGAAGAGTGGCAATGCACCCAACCTTGCGTATGAACCATACTGGAAATAGCATTGCCCGTTCCACCAACTGGGTGACCAATTGCCTCTAATTCCTGAATCAATGGGTCGATTTTCGATGGGTCGGTAAGCAAAAATTCTACATTATGCCGAGAGGTAAATCTTAAATAGCCATCAGAATATTTTTCTGCAAGCTCTGCAAATTTACGGATTTTTGTAGTGCTAAGCAACCGAGGGGACCCCGCTCGAACTGTATAAAGTTTAGCCCCACTTTCGGCAGTGTGAACTAAAACGCCCGGTCTTGGAATTTCATGATATTTCCATTTCCCATAGTTCTCCTTAATTATCGGAGGCAAGAATTTCTCGTAATGCGGTGGTCCTATATCTGTTATCCTTTTTTGAACTGTTTCAGCCATCTTTTTCTCCTTTTTTATTTAACAAAATTAAAAAATTATTCTTCTTCTAAATAATTTTCATAGAAAACATATGGATTGGTTCGAGGATGTCGAATCATCTCTGGCAATGGGTCTAAACCGATAGCTTCGAGGAAATTCCCAAGCCCAACTCTTTGAATAAATTCACCAACTCGCTCCCTATTCTTTCCTTCTTCAATCCAAGGCTCAAGAATTGCATCAACAAGTTCTACAATATCATTATAAGATTCTTCATCATCGAGTTTAACAAAAGGAACAATAACAGAAGAAAGGATTGCACCTTCGACAATCGGAGCTTTTGCACCCAACAAAATGCAAGCACCGCGGTCTTTGCCCGGAGCCAAAGCCTTTGGCATAACGTTAATGCAGTGCATACAATGACGGCAGCTGCTATTGTCGATTTTTAATTCATTTCCATCCCATTCAATACATTTTCCGGGGCATAATTGCACAATTTCTTTGTTAATATCGACCCCATTTTTGGCATACTCCCGAACCATTTCTTGGTCGATTTGAATTTCATCGCGCCAAGTGCCGATAATGGAAAAGTCGGCTCGTGCAACAGCTGCAACACAATCGTTGGGGCATCCCGACGCTTTGATTTTGAACTTATAGGGAAAAGCAGGTCGATGAATCTCATCTTGATAATGTTGCGTCAGGAAATATGTTAATTTCATTGTATCGTAGCAAGCCCATTCACAGCGTGCCATACCACAACAACAGCTTGGGGTTCGTATATCGGAACCAGAACCACCAAGGTCGAAACCAGCTTGAGTCAGTTCTGCAAAAGTTGGTTCGAGTTCCTCGGTGCGGGTACCTAGGAATATAATATCGCCAGTAGAACCGTGAAAGTTAGTCAAACCGGAACCGTGACGGTCCCAAATATCGGCAAGAGTGCGAAGCGCTTCGGCTGTGTAGAACCAGCCTGCCGGTTGATTAATACGCATCGTGTGGAAATGCGAAACATTAGGAAACTCTTCGGGCAAATCTGTGTATCGCCCGATAACGCCACCCCCGTATCCCATAACACCAACGATTCCTCCGTGCTTCCAGTGTCCTATCCTTTCATGATAGGAACGCTCAAGCAAGCCCAGAAGATCGTTCGCCATCGGATTCCATTCCGCCGCAGCCTTGATTTCCTTGACGAAACTGGGCCAGGGTCCTTTTTCCAACTCATCGAGCATCGGGGTTTCGTACTTTTTCATTTGTTCTGCCATATTTACACCTAAAATTAAACAAACATAATTAGTTAATAGAATAAAAGCGACCTAAAGTTTTATTCTCTCGACCAGACATTTTCAAAAATATTAAACCCAAAAAGCGATAAACCATATGAGCAAATTTGGAATAGGGCATATACCACAAAAGGAAATAAACCAAAATTAAATGTATAAAATATGTTGGGTATCCTAAAATTGCAGCGTGACTAAGACGGAAAACAACGCAAAGGAGTCCCGTAAACGCTACGCCCCAAACAACCCACAAAAATAGCATATCGCTATAACTCGACTTGCCGTGTTGCTTGTTTGTTCTATACCTTCTGATAAGGCACATAAGGCTACCAATGACAATTAGCAAGCCCGAAAAGATTCCAAATAGTTTAGTCAACAACCCTGCGAACTCTCGTAATTCATCGGGATTGTTTATATTAAAACCTGCAAACATTCTAATCGGTATGTTCATATCTTCGGGCAATATCTTCCCAAAAATTCCCAAGACATTAATCACAACAATACCTGTGGCAATCATTGCCCCAATAAAACCATAGAAAATAAACAAATGTCCCCAAAATCTTGCACTGTTCGTCGAACAACTCCTGAACTTTCGATGCAAAATCAGATCGACTAAAACTTGCCAAACAGCTTGCCAAAAAGTCAATACCCGAGGCTTGTTCAACTTGCATTTTAAATTTTCCCAATATTTCTTGTAACCCCAGAAAGTAAAAGCAAATATCAATATATTACCCGAAATGAATAAAGCTTCAATCGGTCCGTGAGCGATAAACTCTTTGTATCGGAAGGGTCCTTGCTTGATTGGGAAAAGATTATTCAAATTCCAATCTTGGGTTATTAAAACTAAAATAGAAATCAAAACTATAGGAAGTAAGAAAAGCAAAGGAAGATATTTTGGCGAAGCCAAAGCCTTTCCCATAAATTTGGGGACAGCAAAACTTTTGTAAACATAATCTCGAATCGCAGCCAAAAGGTCGGCAGGTCGGGCACCGCGGGGACATTTTTCGCTGCACTCCATACATCCGTGGCAAAGCCAAATATCAGGGTCCGAGAGTAGTTCATCTTTCATTCCCCAGCTTGCCCAAATCATTTCCTTGCGAGGGAATGCATTTTCAACGGGAGATAAATCGCATACAACCGAGCAAGTTGCACACTGATAACATTTCTTTAAAGTCTCTCCGCCTCGCTCCTTTATCTCCTTGATGAATTCTATGTCACTTCGAATCTCGATAACGTCCCGCATAATTTACCTTACTTTATTGAACTTTATGTTTTTCTAAATCAAGATAATCTTTTCGTAAAGAAAAAATCTTTTCGCCAAAGATACTAAATCGTAACCACTCGAAACCAAATCGTATCAATTCTTCGTCGTCGTTCTTAATTTTCTCTTTGCGTTCATCGGGAACATCAAATCGCTTAAAAAATGTGCTTTCGAATAGGAACTGCCTGAATCTATCGATGTCGTAACAAACCATATAGAACATTTCGAGTTTGACAGGTTCAATTGTACGAGATGTTACAAAGAATTTATGCAAGGAAATTTCTTTAAACAAATCACCTAATTCACGGTATTTGTCGATTCCTTGGTCAATAAACCATTCATCAATTGTCCATTCACGCTTCTGCTCAAAACCTTTGCAAACATCCTCTTTGATTAAGAAATAGAATTCTTCGCCGTTGTTGAGTTTTTCGGCTTCGTTTGGCGAAGCAATCCCAACGGGAAACATCCTGCAGCTCCAAGGTCGGTCCTCGTAAACAGAACAACCTTCGGGGGTTAAGAATGGGCAGTTAAGTGTCTTCTCGTCCATTCGCAACATAACGATTGGATGACGCAAATTCGATGCAATCGGCAAAATTGTATATTTTTGCAGAAATTCAGTCGAACTTATCCCCAATGCTTTTCGTAATCGGGCAATATCGTATGGTGTTAAGAAAATATTCACATCATTACAACATTTGTTGAAACATTCTACTTTTGGATTACATTCGAAACAGAACTTTTCGTTCCGATTTATTTTAGGATAAATCTCCAAAATTTCCCGATTTAAAACCCTTGCATTTTTATCAAACATTGTTTTCCTTTCTACTTTGCTACATATGCGTTTTTAATATCGTTCTCTTTTGTTACTGGGTAAGGACCTTGATACCCAGTAAATGGGTTAACCATAAATCTATAGGAGGCATGGACATGGTAATTGTTCCACATCCAATCCCAACCTCTTTGAAAATACCCGCATTCGTCATTTAAGCAAACATACAAATATTCAACGCCCCAATCTGAATCCACCGGCAAATAAACTCTCTTTGTTTCGCTTCCGCAATACTTACAATAAAATTTCTCTTCCATTTCTCTCCCGGTTTTATTTAACAAAAACTCGGGATAGAAAGGCAGAATTAAGATGTTTACTTTCACCTTAATCCTGCTTTTCTTCTCCCAATTTTCAAAAAGCGAGGTGTCCCGGGTTGCCCCGGGACACCAAAATGTTAGAATATGTGAATAATATCTCTTGTGAATACGTTCCAGGTATCGGTCTTGCGGTCGTAGGTCATATTCACAAATTTCTCCCAGTTCGGGTCAATCGAGGGCTTATCGGCTCGGAAGTAGTAACCGGGCCAGCGAGTTTCTTCGCGGAATAGGATAGCACGAACGTGGGCTTCGGCTTGATACATACGATGGATGTTTTCCCAGCAGCGCATCAACTCGTGCAAATCGGCAGCAGCAAGCTTTTCGGAATCTTCTTTCAAGAATTGCAACAGCTGCAATCCTTTTTCGAGCAACGGCTTGCTGGTCTTGAATTGAGAAGAAACTCCGCCAGCATATTCATCCATAATCTTCTGCAATCGGAACATAAACATCTTGGGTCGGATATAGTTCGGGTTGATATCTGGGTCGGTCGTTTCTTTGTAGTGTGCTTCATAAACTTCGAGCGGCTTATAAACCTTCTTCTTTAGTTCTTCGATTTGATTTGCATCATAATTCAATTGCGGATTTTCTTTTACGATATACTCAATTGCACCCTTGGCAGCAATACGGCCTTCGGCGTGGGAACCCGAAGAGAACTTATGGCTCGAAGCACCCGAAGCATCGCCAGCACAGAACAAACCCTTAACTGTCGACATATTCGGATAGCCCCAGAAGTATTCCGCTGGTGCAAGGTCTTTGGGTCCGCTAACCCAAGCACCCGAAGCACCAGAGTGTGAACCGATGAAGTATGGTTCGGCTGCAGCAATTTCCGAAGGTGCTTGCTCGGGGAATGTGTTGGTTGCAGCCCAAAGAATTGCCTGAGAAATCGTCATATCGAGGAAGTCTTCCCAAGCCTCTTCTTCCAATTCTTTAATCTTCTTCTTGTATGCCTTCGGGTCATCTTTATATTGTTCAGCTATCTTTTGAATTGCTTCTTCGGTTCGCATATAGATTGGTCCCTTGCCTTCCATTGTATCGAGCATACCCAGCCAGTTTCGCAAGTTCGCCGGAATGGGTTTAACTTTGCCATAGGGTAGCCATTTCTCAAGTTCATCGGTTCGTTCGACCATATAGTCGCCACCAAAGGCATTTGTTGCACGCGATTTAAATAACAAGAACCAAGCACCAACTGGTCCGTATGCATCCTTGAAACGAACGGGGATGAATCGGACTTCCTGGCAAGTCATTTCGGCACCAGCCATAATCGTAAAGTAAGCACTGGAGCCAGAATTCCAAGGTGGATACCAAGCCCGACCTAAACCTTCACCTGTTGAACGAGGTCGGAACACGTGCACAGCACCACCCATTGCAACCAATGTGGCTTTGGCTTTGAACACATAGAACTTATTCTCTCGGACGCTGAAACCAACAGCGCCAGCGCAACGGTCGCCATCCATCAATGGCTCTACGATAAATATTCTTTCGTAAATATTTTCAATTCCAAGGGCATTCTTCGCTGCTTCGGCAACAACGACTTTATAGGATTCGCCATTAATCATCAGCTGCCAGCGTCCCTCGTGAACGTAATTCCCGTTTTCATCTTTCCAAATCGGCAAACCCCATTTTTCGAATAAGTGTACTGTGGAGTCTACGTGTCGGGCAATATTTGCAACTAAATCTTCACGGGTGATGCCCATAAGGTCGTTGCGAACATAGTCGACATAATCTTTTACAGTGTTCTTACCGGAGTTTAAATCCACATATAAATTGATAGCCGAAAGACCCATAGCAACAGCGCCGCTTCTGTCCAAAGCAGCCTTGTCGACCAAAGTAACTTTCAACCCGTATTTCTTTGCCCAATATGCGGCTTCGACTGCTGCACCGCAGGCAGCCATTCCACCACCGACAATCAATAAATCAGTGTTGACTTCTACTGTTTCAAATGGTCCCATTTCTTTCTCCCTTTTGTCCTACAAATTTTACTTATTAAGTGTGAATAATGAATCCATTTTAAGCGAACCTGGCTCGGTGAAGAGTAGAGGGCTCGAAATATCATCGGTAGCAGTTTCCCAACCGCCATCGGGAACAGCAGAGCCTTCGGGTGTTGTACGGATTGGGAACTTGAATCGCTTAAGTTCTCCATTTCTGAACTTAACCGTCCACATAATTGAATCTGAACTTCGCATCGGGGTTACCTGCGCACCAAGAGGCACGAAATCTGCATAACCACGCACTTCAATTGCTTGGTTTGGGCAGATTTTGACGCAATTGTAACATTCCCAGCACAATTCGGGCTCACGATTGTAAGCCTTCATCGTTTCTTTGTTTAACACCATTAAGTCGTTTGGACAAATGTACTGGCAGGCAGTCTTGTCCAATGCCTTGCAACCATCACATTTGTCGACTATTACGAAGCTTGGCATATCAGTACTCCTTTTGATTTGTGAAACAAAACCAATTTGTTAATGAATTAAGTACCATTTTATTCTCCTGTTGCTGCTCGATGCAGCTTAATTTCGACTTTCTGTTCCAAACCTGAATAATATTCACGCAGAATAGCAAGAACCTCGGGTCTCGAAAATTCTTTTGGAACTTCCTGGCCTTCGGATAAGGCTTTTCGCAGCATAGTTCCGCTAAGCAATAGCCTGTCCTCTTTCGAATGCGGGCAGGTCTTCATCGAAGCCATACCTTCGCACTTGTAGCAATAGAATGTCCAATCAATCTTCAATGGCTGGCAGAGCAGAGCACCATCCCAGAGCTCATCGAATATCTCCTGCGCCTCGAATGGTCCATAGTAATTGCCAACGCCAGCGTGGTCGCGGCCAATAATCATATGAGTACAACCATAGTTTTGGCGGAACAATGCATGAAGCAACGCTTCACGAGGTCCAGCATAACGCATATCCAAAGGATATCCGCCTTGAACTACCGTATCCTTGACAAAATAGTTTTGAACCAAAACATCGATGCAACGGACACGGACCTCTGCCGGAATATCGCCGGGTTTCAACTTTCCGACTAATTGATGAATATACAATCCATCGGAAACTTCCAGAGCAATTTTTGCAAGATATTCGTGTGAACGATGCATTGGGTTCCTTAATTGCAAAGCTGCAATAGTTTTCCATCCACGCTCGGCAAAAATCTTACGAGATTCTTCGGGTCGTTGGTAAATTCCTTTGAACTGCTCGGGGAATGGACCTTCGCTTAGAACCTTAACCGGACCGGCAAGATTAATCTCGGCTTGGTCCATAACCATTTTCACTCCGGGATGCTCAATATCGGTCGTCTTGTAAACATTCTTGCACTCAAATTCCTTGTCGATTTTGTACTTTTCTTCCACTTTCATCGTAGCCATTATTTCGCGGTATTCATCGGAATACAATGCAATCTCGTCGCCAATCTTGATTTTGTCAGCGGTTTCTTTGTCAGTCGATACGGTAATAGGAATTGGCCAGAATAAACCATTCTTGCTGGGCATCTTCATTTCTTCGCAAACACTCTTCCAGTCGTCATATCCCATAAAACCAGTTAGCGGGGTGAAACCACCAATTCCCATCATTATTAAGTCGCCTGTTTCGCGGCTCGTAATTGGAACTTTAAGCAGAGTTTCGGCTTTCTTCTTCTCCTCGGCAAGTTCCTCGCCTTCCAAAAGCAATTTGATTAGCGTAGGGCTTCCGTGGGGGCTAATTAATTCTCCTGCCTTTCTTGCCATTCGTCTCCTCCTTTTAAATCAATTGTTATACAAACTCAATTGCAATATTAGATTAGGTTTTGATTATCAACAACTTATTTAGGTTTTCTGTATTATCAATGTAGTTTTAGGTAGGTTTAAAATTTATTTTTGCTTCTTGAAGTGCTTTTAAATAAATAACTTTGCGAAGGCTTTTTAGGGAAGGAAATTTTTGACAACAAATCGATTACAAACGCATCGTTTCTTTTTGGACTATCTCAATCAATTCTTTTTTCGCTTTCTCTAAATCATCATTAACAATAACATAATCAAATTTATCTTTTAACGAAAGCTCCATCTCTATCCTTTTTAACCTTTTTTCCAATTCTTCGGGGCTTTCTGTTCCCCGAGCAATAAGCCTTTGCTTTAAAACCTCGACCGATGGAGGTGCAATGAAAATCAAAAGCGATTCTTCGGGATAAAGCTTTTTAATCGATAACGCCCCTTTAACATCAATATCAAAAACTATTGTTTCACCATTTCTTAAACTTTTTTCAACTTGCGATTTCAATGTTCCATAGTAATTATCAAATATCTGCTCGTATTCGACAAGTTCGTTTTTCGAAATCAACTCTTTAAACTCTTCTGTTGAGAGAAAAAAATAATCTCTCCCGTTGACTTCGTTTTCTCGGGGTTTTCGCGTCGTTGCAGATATAGAGAATTTGAAGTCGGGGAACGAGGAAAGTAAAAATCGGGCAAGTGTAGTTTTTCCCGCTCCGCTTGGTGCCGATAAAACAATTAATTGCTTCCTTTTTTCCATTTCAATTCTCTTTCTTCGAAATTAATCCTTCTTTGATAAACCTTTTTAACAAAGTATCGAGAAGCCCATTCACAAAAATTCCGCTTTTGTCGGTGGAATACTGCTTTGCAACTTCGATTGCCTCGTTGATTGTAATTTTTGGTGAAATATCAGGGAAATTTAGTAATTCTGCTATTGCCATTTCCAGAATTATCCTATCAATCATCGTTATTCTATCGAACTCCCAGTTCTCTATGGTTCGTTTAATTGACTCAATAGCAAAAGTTTTTGTTCGAAGTGTATGCTTTATCAACTCTCGGGCAAATTCGATGTCTTCTTCATCCCATTCAATTGGAATATCAGCCTCAAGTTCGTATATTTCCTCTCTTGTCAACAACTTATGTTCTTTAGGCTCCTCCGATTCAAATTTAAAAATCCTAAAGAAAATATGTTGGAATAGCTCTTCTATATCTTCGCCACTTACTTCGTGGGCAAAGAGAACTTCGAGAACTTTCCCCCGAACCATACTTCGGGTGCCTTTTACTTTGGTTTTCTTACTCAGGTAGAATGCTTCCTTTTCTAACTCAGGATTCTTTTCCTCTTTTATTTCCTTCTTCTTTTTGCTCATTACCTTAACATCAATGATTTTTCTTTAATTTGTATTTGTTCTATGTTAATACATTTGCAAAACTATGAAAGAAAAAGGATTAAATTATTATTTTTACGAAGTTGTGAATGAAAAGGGCATTCTCAAATTCCTGCAACCCATTACTATTAAAAACCTTCACCATTTCGATAAAATCAAGCCCTTTGGTAAGACCTTTGCAAACATCAACCAGTTGGAACTGGATTTTTCCGAAGTAAAATCGTTCGACTCTTCGGTTGTCTTGCTTGTGAACGATTTGCGATTCTGGGCAAAATCTGCACGAATTGAACTTTTGATGACAGGAATGACCCCTCAGTTGTCCAATTTTTTGCAAAAATTTTCGGAACTCTCTATTTTCGAACGAAAAGAGACAAGCGAAGAATCGCACTTCATTTCATACTTTTCCTCGATTGGAGACCGAATTGTTCGGTTCTTTTGGGACTATGTTTACTTCTTTGATTTTTTTGGCGAAGTGCTTGTCAAATCCCTTGCTTCCATTATTGGGCGACGGAAAATCCGTTGGCAAGATTTTCCACTCTTGTTTTTGAAGAATGGAGTAAATGCTCTGCCAATTGTTTCCTTAATACTACTGCTTATTGGGATAATTTCGGGCTATCAAGGTGCAATACAACTTAAACAATTCGGTGCAGACATTTATATCGCCGACCTGATTGGCGTATCAATTACACGAGAACTCGGACCATTGATGACCGCAATAATTGTCGCAGGTCGCTCGGGTTCAGCTTTTGCAGCGGAAATTGGCACAATGAAAGTTTCCGAAGAAATCGATGCCCTTCGCTCTATGGGTTTCGACCCATTTACCTTCTTAATTATCCCAAGGGTCCTTGCTGTTACCTTTTCTATTCCCCTGCTCACAATGTTCGGCAATTTGGCTGGGATACTTGGCGGACTCATTTCGGGTTTGGCGATGCTCGACATAACAACGGTTGGCTACTTTACGCAACTCCAGATTGCAGTCGATTTGGGCGATGTTTTCTCGGGCGTATTCAAAAGCATCATCTTCGGCTTTTTGATTGCAACTCTCGGATGTTTCCGCGGTATGCAAGTTCGCGGAGGCGCCGAAAGCGTGGGAACTTACACAACAATTTCGGTCGTCAGCGGTATATTTGCCATTATAGTTGCCGATACGATATTCACATTTATTTTCGATGCGATAGGACTTTAATTAACCACGAGGAGGAACCCAACCCTTGCGGTTCCATTTAATTAGTTCAATGTTTATACTTCCAACATATACATTCATCTTTGCCTTAATTGGTATGCTGGCGTCATCGTCGCTAAACCAACCCTCGAAGTACCCTGTCAAGCCGTATATTCCAGTCCAGTCGGCTCTTCCATTGAACCAAACAGTTCGAACAGGATAATCTATGCTCGAAATCTTCACGCTTTCCTTTTTCCCAACAAAATTTATGTATGTGTAACAAGTGTCGACATCTATCACTGTTGGAATTTTGATGTTTCTTTTGGACTTAACAAATTCCCTTGCTAAAAAGAATATCGATAACCCATCGCTCCATTTTTTGGTCGTATAGATAACTCTTGAACGATATTTAACACCCTTTTTGAACTTTTCGGCAATTATCTTTTTATTATCATAGTCAAAAATAGTTTGGTCGAAAAGCCAGTAGTCTTGTTCCTTTGTGCTACCTGTAAATTTATAAGAGAATACTGTCGACGGGTCCATCCAACTGCGATAAACAGCGTGTAGATCCACAAAAGGAATCCCTGAATAAGAATCAATATAAGAAACTGTTTTGACTACTTTATATTTGCCTAAAGTTTCGTATCCCTCGGTTACAATTCTAATCGTGCCAAGTTTTATACCTAAAAAAGAAACTTCATAGAGCAAATCTTCGGAGGGAAATATCATTTTCGAAGTTTGTCCAAAGGCTACGCTTACAGCTAAAAGCGAAATAATAAATAAAACTAATGTCTTTCTCATTTTCCGTGATTTTAAATAAAATCTTAAAACGGAAATATTCAAAATTATTGCATTTAGATTATCTAAACTTGAATGACAAAATTAAAAGTATAAAATAAGTTTTCAGCTTTCTGGGTCTAATTCCAGATGAATCAATTTCGCTTTGACACTTTTGAGCAAATTCAGCTTCCTTGCCAATTCTTCGTGTTTTTCTCTTTCGCCAACCATTTCGCAAATGATTAATCCCTCTTCGGAACAATTCTCGAGAACACCGTCGTGAATCCCGAGCCGAGTTTTAATCATACATCCCCATCCAGTCAGCAGTTTTTGTACATTAACCGCTGCTTCGTTCCTTTTACCAACCAAAATAACAAGAATTGATTTCCCCATAATTAAACTCATTTATTTAACAAGCTATCCGAGAGCTCGAGAACAACTGGACAATGGTCCGACCCAAATTCCATCGGCAACATATAGCAATTTTGGACGTAACCGACAAGTTCTTTGGTCACAAAGTGGTAATCGACTCGCCAGCCAACGTTGTTTTCGCGGGCTCTTCCCCTTTGGCTCCACCACGAATAGTGTCCCCCCTCCTTGGTGAACAACCGAAAAGCGTCGACGAAACCCATTTCGACAAGTTCATCCAGTTTCGCCCGCTCAATTGGCAAAAAGCCCGAAACATTTTCGTTCTCTTTTGGTCTTGCTAAATCAATTTCTGTATGTGCAGTATTATAATCGCCCGAAACAATGATATGTTGCCTCTGCTGTTTTAATTTTCGCAGATAATCGTAAACCGCATCATAAAATCTCATTTTGAAGTCGAGCCGCTCGTGGTCGGTATAGCCTTTGGGGAAATATATATTCAACAAAACAAAATTGTCGAAATCGAGTCGGATAAAACGCCCCTCTGCATCGAACTCTTCGATGCCTAAATCGAATGAAGCATCGTTGGGTTGAATTTTTGTGAAGACCGCAACCCCGCTATATCCTTTCTTTATTTTGCAAGTGTTGTAAAATGGAATATACCCATTTGGGACACGTAGTTCTGGCTCGATTTGCTCAACATCGGCTTTTATTTCCTGTAAGCAAACAATCGTTGGGTCTATCCTTTGTATGAAATCGAAAAGCTTATTCTCCCGTGTCACTTTATCATACCGACGAGATGGATTCTGCCCTACAATCGAGCGGTATCCATTGACATTCCAAGTTACAATTTTCATAGCGAAAAAAGATTATCAAAAAGCAAAATTAAAAATTTACAACACAAAAAGATGCAGTCGTGGGTTGTTAATTTATGGTGTGCCACAAAATTGAATGTGGCACACCTTTTAACATTTTGCAAACAATTTCCCGTTCACCGCCGCTACCATATCCAAAATGCTTGGATTACGCATTCCCCACCACTGCAGAGCTGCCCAAAAAACATTCCTTTACCTAATTCCTTCCCCTCAAACTCTATCTCCACCTCGCTTCCCTCGAATTTCCCCTCTACCTCTTCGATGCTCTTCCCTAACAAATCATTTATCTTTATCTTGTACTCCTTCCCTCGCTCTCCTTCTATCCTAAATTTGAACTTCTCGCCCGCTGGATTTGGGATTATCGTCAGCCTCAATGCATTTCGAATCTCTACCTGACTGAGCTCCGGCTCGCATACACCTATCACCCTTAGCCTTCCATCCTCCTCGTTTACTTCGTAATTCTTCCCAAATTCAAATCCCCTTATGTCTATTGCTACTACTCTTCGCTCCGGCAATAGTATATCTCCACATATTCGCCCTATCTCCTTCACCATCGTGTCCATCTTCACTTCCCCATTGAATTTCACTACTCTCTCCTCTCCTACTATGCTCCCCTCTCCCGTTGCCATCAAACCTCGCTCAAAGACTACCTCTCCTTGCCATCCCATTACCGTATCCTCTCCTCCTACTTCCACTTTGCTGTATATCGGTATGCAAAAATCCTTCTCCCCTACAACTACCACACTATCGATTGTCCACACTTTTACAACTCCTGTTCCCCGTCCCTGCATCTCAATCTCCCAAATCTTCACACACGGACTATCCACTTCCACCAACACCTTCCCTTCCTTCAGTCCATACCCCTTCGCTCTACACTTCCCCACTATTTCTATTGAATCTCCAACATCTATTGCGAATCTTCCTCTTGGCTCGACCTCTATCTCTTCCGAACCAACATAATTTATGCTCCCTGTTATCCTACTTCCACTTGTGTTCACTATCCCTACTCTTCTCTCCTCCGTCGTCCAAAGATGTACCCTGCCAAAATCTACCAAATTCGGTAACTCTAATTCAAGGTTGACCTCTTCCACTGTTGTTTCACCTTGTGCAACACATCCAAATCTATTCCGCACTTCCACTCGATAATTCCCGCCCCGCTCAACATATATCCTGCGACTTGTTTCCCCAGTCGACCATTGGATGCTGTCCCATCCCTCCTCTACTTCCAGCCAGATGCGCTCCCCAGTGCAAATGTATTCCTTCTCTTTTAGGATCCTTACCTCCGCTGTCTCCACATATTCCACCTTGAACCCAACCGAATCCGTGCATCCATTCTCGTCCCATACCTTCACCCAATATTCCCCACTGTTACTGATTGTTACTGCTTCCACAGTATCCCCTGTTGACCAAAGTATCCAATAATTCTGCCTACCCCATCGTGGAAATGTTATCCTTACAGTGTATGGTTCCCCGTTGCAAATATATCTTGGTACTGCTCTTTCGAATGTGATTTTGGGGCGGGGCACCACTTGTACATAAACCTCCGAACTAAATGTCGTGTCGGCAAACACTGCTTTGCATATATATTTCCCGCTGTTGTTTATCTGGGTGTTCCGTATGATTACACTCCTGCCTGTGTCCTGCCACCCGTTCGGTCCATACCAGTAATATTGGGCAGAAGTATCGGGATACAAATGCATCGTCGCTTCGAGATGGATCTCTTCCCCTTCGCAAACCTCACTCGGTCCCAATGCAAGCACTCCCCGCGGAGGGTAAAAGTATTCGAAGTAAATACTGCTATACAAACCATCTAATGGGGAGAAGAAAAAAGTAGCAAAAACTGAATCCCACCTTGATGTAAAATAAGGTTTATTAAAAGGAATATAATCTGAATCATTTGGAATGCTATGTGGAAATTTTATAGTATCGCAAAAAAGAAATTCAACTTCGGGTTCCTTTGCAAAACTATCCATATTGTTCAACTGAAAATATCTTATTATAAAAGTGGAGTCGTAATATTTGTCCTCAACCTTATTTATTGAAGAAAAAATTGATGAAGAAAGAGAATCAAGAAAAGATAAAGTTACCAGGTACCATTTACCCTTGTAAGTAGGGAAAAAAAGATATTTAATAACGGAACCCCCTTGCCCAACAAGAATTTTAGGTAACGAAAAAAATTTACCTAATGTTTTCATTTTCATTCTTTCCAACCAATCTAAAGAAGTAAATTTATTTTGCAACCACTGGGTAACACTAGCCCTGATGGAATCTAAATTCAATATAGAAAGTGATAATTTCCATCGGTCTACATACAAAACATCACCCGAGAAAGAAAAAAAGGAAATGGGAGAAGAAACTATTGGACCTGGAAAACTTAATGGTGTTACAAAAAATGGTAGATTTAAAATATCTGTCTCAGCGGGAAGGGAATCTATGTTAAAGTAATATTCAATAAAAGAACTACCTAGGTCGCTTGCATTACTAATTGGAGTTAAGTTGCCATTTTTATTGTCAAAATTGAAAAGATAAATTCTTGTAAAATTAAAATCAATATAACCCGGTTCCAATTTTTGGGTTAAGTTGCTATAGAACAATTGGAATGAAATTAGATTTAAGTTAGGGGAAAAGGTCAGCAAAGCATGCATTGGATATAAATTGTTACTTATTTCGAATATTTTAAACTTATTGATTGGAATTATCCGAAAATTCGAATCTCCATCATCAATCAAATAATAGAGTGTAATGAAACAAACGTTCGAATCTGGGTTGTTATAAGAAGAAAAGAATGGTAAATATAACTTAAAAATCCACCAATCCTTATTATTATCTGCTCTAAGTACCCAAAAGGTAGGAAATATTAAAGAATGCTTGTAAAACGTATCTGGTTTTAGATTTCTAAAAAAATTATTATCAGGAACCTCAGCCGAAAGGCTATCATAAAATTTTTTTTCGTGAACTTTTGTAATTGAAAAATTTATTGTATTGTTTCGGAAAAGTTTTATCCTAAAATAGGAGCGAAGCTTTAATGTATCAATTTCGTAATTCAATTGAAAGTAATTATTCTCATCTATTAAACTTGGTATGAATAAGTAGTAAGGAGATTGTGTTAAAGGGTACCAAAAAGTGTCTATATCGATTATGTTCATTTTTCCATCGTAGGTAGGCGATAAAATAAAATAATCAATCTCAGATTGGTTTCTAATTTTGGGGTTCCATACAGGATACCAATTATGAAAATAACGAAATCCTAATCCACCCCATTTTTGTAGCACCAATTTCCCCTGTGCATTGTAAACATAAGTTGGTACAAATGGTGGTATTCGGGAAATATAACTTTCTAAATAAATATCCCCAAAGTTATACGTGAACGGCACTGTATAATTCTTTTTATTTATTAATTGCTTTAATTGCTTAGTACTTTTTTGGTTTGGTGTTGGTTTGTTGTTCAAAAAAAAGTAATGCCATTGCAAAGGATATTGATAATAAGATATGTTATCTTCTGCAATGAATAAAGGAATTTCATCAGCTTTAAAGGTTTTTCCCATCAAAACCTGAATGCAGATGAAAAAAACACCAAATGAAAGACAAAATAATTGAAATAACCGAAATAGGATTTTTGTTTTCATAATACCTCCATAAATCCTCACAAAAACTTTTTCAATTTTTGCACTTCTACATACGTTATAGACACATAAATTTGCAAAAAGTCTCAAAAAATTTCTGTATATTTTCGGTTTTCACCGCCGCTACCATATCCAAAATGCTTGGATTACGCATTCCCCACCACTGCAGAGCTGCCCAAAAAACATTCCTTTACCTAATTCCTTCCCCTCAAACTCTATCTCCACCTCGCTTCCCTCGAATTTCCCCTCTACCTCTTCGATGCTCTTCCCTAACAAATCATTTATCTTTATCTTGTACTCCTTCCCTCGCTCTCCTTCTATCCTAAATTTGAACTTCTCGCCCGCTGGATTTGGGATTATCGTCAGCCTCAATGCATTTCGAATCTCTACCTGACTGAGCTCCGGCTCGCATACACCTATCACCCTTAGCCTTCCATCCTCCTCGTTTACTTCGTAATTCTTCCCAAATTCAAATCCCCTTATGTCTATTGCTACTACTCTTCGCTCCGGCAATAGTATATCTCCACATATTCGCCCTATCTCCTTCACCATCGTGTCCATCTTCACTTCCCCATTGAATTTCACTACTCTCTCCTCTCCTACTATGCTCCCCTCTCCCGTTGCCATCAAACCTCGCTCAAAGACTACCTCTCCTTGCCATCCCATTACCGTATCCTCTCCTCCTACTTCCACTTTGCTGTATATCGGTATGCAAAAATCCTTCTCCCCTACAACTACCACACTATCGATTGTCCACACTTTTACAACTCCTGTTCCCCGTCCCTGCATCTCAATCTCCCAAATCTTCACACACGGACTATCCACTTCCACCAACACCTTCCCTTCCTTCAGTCCATACCCCTTCGCTCTACACTTCCCCACTATTTCTATTGAATCTCCAACATCTATTGCGAATCTTCCTCTTGGCTCGACCTCTATCTCTTCCGAACCAACATAATTTATGCTCCCTGTTATCCTACTTCCACTTGTGTTCACTATCCCTACTCTTCTCTCCTCCGTCGTCCAAAGATGTACCCTGCCAAAATCTACCAAATTCGGTAACTCTAATTCAAGGTTGACCTCTTCCACTGTTGTTTCACCTTGTGCAACACATCCAAATCTATTCCGCACTTCCACTCGATAATTCCCGCCCCGCTCAACATATATCCTGCGACTTGTTTCCCCAGTCGACCATTGGATGCTGTCCCATCCCTCCTCTACTTCCAGCCAGATGCGCTCCCCAGTGCAAATGTATTCCTTCTCTTTTAGGATCCTTACCTCCGCTGTCTCCACATATTCCACCTTGAACCCAACCGAATCCGTGCATCCATTCTCGTCCCATACCTTCACCCAATATTCCCCACTGTTACTGATTGTTACTGCTTCCACAGTATCCCCTGTTGACCAAAGTATCCAATAATTCTGCCTACCCCATCGTGGAAATGTTATCCTTACAGTGTATGGTTCCCCGTTGCAAATATATCTTGGTACTGCTCTTTCGAATGTGATTTTGGGGCGGGGCACCACTTGTACATAAACCTCCGAACTAAATGTCGTGTCGGCAAACACTGCTTTGCATATATATTTCCCGCTGTTGTTTATCTGGGTGTTCCGTATGATTACACTCCTGCCTGTGTCCTGCCACCCGTTCGGTCCATACCAGTAATATTGGGCAGAAGTATCGGGATACAAATGCATCGTCGCTTCGAGATGGATCTCTTCCCCTTCGCAAACCTCACTCGGTCCCAATGCAAGCACTCCACGCGGCGGGTAAAAGTATTCGAAGTAGATAGAAGAAGCAAGAGATAAAAACCGGAAAAAACTACTGTGAATCACATCATCATAAGTAACTTTATAATCTTGGTCATTGGGTGGTAATTGAGGAGGTATTATTGTATCACTCCAAAGGTATTCAAAAGAAATTTTTTCGAGAGAACTATCGAGATTTTTAATTTCATAGCATTTTAGATGGATTTTGGAGTCCAAAAAATATGGTTTCCCAAATGAATAATCCATAGATTTAGACAATGAAGGAGAAAGAGAATCTAAATATGAAAGGGTGAATAGATACCATTTCCCAGTAAAAGTGGGGAAAAAATAGAAGCTGAAAACTGTGCCCCCCAAACCAATAAATTTTGAAATAAAATCCACAAAAGAGTGGTAGGTTCCACTTGGAAAACTCTTGATGTCAAACCGATTTAAAAAATCTAAGTAAGTTAAATTATTAGGCAACCATTGTTTTATATTCTTTTTGATTGAATCTAAATTTTTAGATTTTAAATTCAACTGCCAACGACCATGATAAATAAATTCACTATTGTTTGAGAACCAAAGGCTTGGGGAATAGTCAACATAAAAATCTGAAACCCAAGAAAACCACCAATAATCATACAAAGGCATTGATAATATATTCTCTGGAATTGAGTCTAAATTTATGCTAAATTCTATAAAAGATTCTTGAACTGTATTAGCACCATCAAAGGGATAAAAATTTCCATCTTTGTTGTTAAATCTTAAGATATATAACCTTCGTTTATACATACCAGTTGGTGGAATTTTTCTATTAATTTCTTCAATATTTTCAGCCAAAATCGCACATAAACTACGGTCAGATGAAAAGGAAATCGAGGTAATCCAGAATTTATTTAAATTTGTATCAAGGATAACAAAATTCCAGGGAATAATTTGGCAATTGTTAAATGAATCATCAACAAATTTGAAAATTCTAATTTGTGGGTATAAATCACTTCGATTTAATATACTATCTTCTAAAGTCTCACTCAAAAAAGGTGTGGAATAAAAATTTTCAATTAACCACCATTCATCTTGCTTTTCACCTCTAATTAAATTGTAAAAAACCTTAGGGCCAGGAAGAGATGTACTTGTGTCATTTGGCAAACAATATCGATTAATTGTTGGGAAATATTCATTGGGTATCCTTTTCTCTTCAATTGTAAATGCAGAATCGTTGTTCTCGCTTCCTCTGAATTTTTTTATTTTAAAATAAGATTTCCTATTATTAGTATCTAATTCATTAGAAATAAAATAATAAGTATTAGATTGGATTAAACTTGGAAAAAGAACATTGCCAGTAGGAGGAAGAGAGAGTGGATAAAATAAAGTATCGATACCTATAATATTCCAATTTTTATCAAAAAAATACCTAAAAGCAAATTGATGAATATTAAGCTTTTCCTTTTGTAAAGTGTCATCTTTAAGATAGCTCATTGTTATAGGGTTGAACACAGTCAAAGCTAATTCTCCATTGTTATTGTAAACTTGCTTATATGACATATAAATAGGGTCCATAGCTTTCATGATATATGATGGTCGTGGAAACTTTCCAATGAATTTTTTTCTATTTACATTAATTATTTTAATGTAGTTTTTTGTTGGATTGAAATGATTAAAAATATAGTGCCAAAATAACTTGTATTGGCTATCATATCTCTCGAAGAAAGAGTTTAATATACATATACTTTTGGCTTTAAATTGAAAAGCAACTAAATTTTCAGCTTTGAAAAACAAAATAAAGGAAAAAGATAAATATAACCATATTGGAAGCCAAAATGCCCGCATTTCTTTTCTCATCCGTTCCTCCTTATTTCTTTGTTATCATAAAAACAGTTCCCAGGGCAACTTTTAATTGCCCTGGGGTTAAAACTACTTAATGTTAATAATTGGTTTCCCTAAAATTGTTTCGCCATTTGATTTCAAAATTAGGAAATAGACTCCATTGCCTATTTGAGGTAAAGCAAATTTAATCATTCCTGAAGAACTGGCAACTGCAACAGATTCTAATACTTTGGTCCCTAATAAGTTATAAACCTCAATCGTGAAAGTTTCCCCATTAAAGTCCCCCTTTATAACAACGTAACTTGTTTTACCTTCATCGATAATTTTCAAATCTGCTATTTCAATTCTTTTTGCTACAATTCTTTGCCCTTGTGGCTCTTCTTGACTTATTGAACGCGGTAAAAAGCTTGGTCGTGGCATTAAGTTTGGGTCAACCAGCGTATCGCACTCAGAGTAACAATCGGTTGGACATACAATATTTGGATTGTAAATGGTCGAAACATCTATAAGGGTTGGTCCTGAAGGGTCTAACTGATAATTAATGACGCAGCAATCTTCACCATTTTCACAGGGATAAATTCGGTCATTCCCTCTTGTCCAACAACTATAATCCACCCAAATATAATATACGTTGGTAGTACCTTGTAGTATTTCCAAATCTTTAATCTTTCTCAGAATTTGTCTAATCACTTGGGTAATAAATACACCAGTTCTAATACCACTATTTCCCGGACCTAGCTTGATGAATTTTAATCTGAACTTTTTGTAAGTTCCCGGGCAATCTGCTTCTTCATAGTAAGCAATTACCCTACAGCCTTGCACATCGGCTATAATATAGTTTTCATACGGATTAAATTGCCAAGGACTGTCTCGACAAGGGTCTTGGTCTAAACACATACTTGGCCAAGATGGATAATACAATGCTCCATCCAATACATCAAGCGAGTCGCACAGGTTTTGACAACCCCCTCCTACTGCACCACTGCAAGCTACATTTTCCACTCCTCCTGAACTTACTTCTACCCGCCGTCCATTGTAGGTTACTACCCAACTCTTTCGACAACAGCCACTCCCACAATCAACCAAAGTGTTTCCAACCCACTGGTAGCATGCTGGCGTCATTATTCCAACCTCGAATGTTGGATAATCTACTCCAAATAGGTCTCGCGAGATGAACAGCAAAAAAGTATATATCTTCGTGAATACCTCCCTATCGGTTACATTTGCACAATTGCTTCCCTCCTTCCGTATCCCATTGATTTTTATCTCTCTTTTTATATAACCGTCACAATAACAAGTGCGAGTTAAAAAATCCACCACAAAATAACAAGTCGGGTCTCCCGTTGGTATTACCAACGTGTTTCCAAACCGCTCGTTTACCTGCCAGGGGTCGCAATTATCGCAACCACCCGGTATTGCATTACAATCTACTGCATAGGCATATTTAAAAGATATAACAATGCCTATTAATATCAACATAGTTTTTAATCTTGCTTTCATTTTTTTCTCCATTATTTGTTTTCAAAAATACTTTTTAAATAGAATACTTTTTTAAGAGAATTGCCATTATTAGCATTTGCGAAGAAAAAAAGCAGTTGCAAGAGGAAATCATAGGTGGAGCACAAATATCCCCCCCCGTTCCAATTTCATATCCCCTTGCCCTGCAATTACTTGGCTTCGCCATAAATCTACACAAAAACTTTTTCAATTTTTGCACTTCTACATACGTTATAGACACATAAATTTGCAAAAAGTCTCAAAAAATTTTAGCCTAAATTACTTTTTTATGTGATATTTTTTTATTAAAATTGAATTTTTTTATTGGGGAAAAGAATAAACATATGAGTATCGAAGAAATTCAAAAGGAATTGAAAGCCGAAGGGTTGGACGGCTGGTTGTTCTACGATTTTCACAATCGCGACCCAATCGCAATCCGAATATTGAACATCGACCCGAAACGATTTACCTCGCGCCGTTGGTTCTATTTTATCCCCGCCGAAGGCACCCCCAAAAAGCTTGTCCACAAGATTGAGTCGTGGAAACTAGACCATTTGCAGGGAGAGAAGTTCACCTACCTACCGTGGGAAGAATTGCAAAGCAATCTACGTCAAATCCTTGCGGGGGCAAAGAAAGTGGCAATGCAATATTCCCCACGCAATGCAATCCCCTACATCTCGATGGTCGACGCTGGCACGGTCGAACTGGTTCGCAGTTTCGGGATAGATGTGGTTTCCAGTTCAAATCTGGTTAGTTTGTTCGAATCCCATTTGACCGACGAAGAAATTGCCAGCCACGCGCGTGCGGGTGAATTTATGCACAAAGTTAAAGACCTCGCTTTCCGCGAAATTGCTCGCAGAGTACGCCAAAAGAACTACCCGACTGAATACGAAATCCACCGCTTTATGCTGGACCTTTACAAGGAATTCCATCTGGTGGCAAACGATGGTCCAATTGTGGCAATCAATGAACACGCAGCCGACCCGCACTTTGAACCTACCAGCGAGAATTGCTTTGTGATGAAGGATGGCGATTTAGTTCTTCTTGACCTATGGGCAAAGCTCGACGGGGAAAAAACTATTTATTACGATATTACTTGGATGGGCTACATTGGAACAAGCGTTCCACAGGAACTTTCGGAAATTTTCAGCATCGTAACTTCGGCAAGGGATAGTGCACTTCGACTGGTGCGGGAAAGGTTTTCGAAAGGCTTACCTGTCTTTGGTTTCGAGGTCGATGACGCAGCGCGCAAAGTTATTGCCGACGCTGGCTACGGGAGCTTCTTCACGCACCGAACTGGTCATAACATTGGCGAAGAAGTCCACGGCAACGGCACTCATATGGACAATTTAGAAACACGCGACGAGCGAAAAATTATCCCCGGAAGTTGCTTTTCGATTGAACCCGGAATTTACCTTCCTGAAAGAAAAATCGGATTCCGCTCGGAAATTGATGTCGTAATAACGAACAAGTCGGAAGTCGTTGTCTTTGGGGACATTCAGAAAGAAATAATACCAATTTTGAATTTAGAATAAAAATTTATGTTAAATAAAAATTAGGTTTATATGTTCAAAAACCATCCCAAAGGCTTATTCGTGATGTTCTTCTCCAATATGGGAGAGCGTTTCGGCTTCTACACAATGATGGCTATTTTGGTGATGTATCTCCAAGCGAAGTATAATCTTGGGAGCGGGAACGCTGGCTTGATATACAGCGTATTTTACTTTGCAATTTACGGATTGGCATTAGTTGGAGGATTTATTGCCGACCGAACGCAAAACTACAAAGGCGTTGTACTTACGGGATTAATTGTAATGTTTGTAGGATACGTATTGCTGGCGATTCCGGGGCTCGGGCTTTCGTTTGCCATTCTTGCTTTGTTTACGATTGCTTTCGGGAATGGCTTGTTCAAAGGCAATTTGCAGGCTCTTGTCGGACAACTCTACGACAATCCCCAATATTCGCACCTTCGCGATACTGCCTACAGCATTTTTTATATGGGAATCAATATTGGAGCTTTCTTTGCTCCGAACGCAGCCCGAGGTATTCGAACTTGGTACTTGAGCAGTCACGGTTTTCGTTACGATGCCGATTTGCCCAGCCTTTGCAATCAGTTTCTGGATGGCACACTAAAAGATGTCGGTAAATTCAAAGAGCTTGCAACTTCCGCCAGTATTAATCCAATTACCGACTTGGCAACATTCGCTCGCCAATATCTCGATGTCTTTACTACTGGATACAATTATGCCTTTGGGATTGCTGCCTTGGCAATGATTGTTTCTTTAATTATTTACTTGCTGTTCAAACATCATATTCCCGACCGCAAAGCAGCGGAAAAGAAAGGTGATGTGCAAATCCCAACTCTTTCGAAAGAAGAAGAAAAACAACGGCTTGTGGCTTTGGGTTTGGTTTTCCTCGTTGTCATTTTCTTCTGGATGTCGTTCCACCAAAATGGTTTGACCCTTACATTCTTTGCCCGAGATTACACTGTTAAGATGGTCGATAAATTTACTTTTATTTTCTTCAATATCTTCTCGTTCCTAACTTTGCTTGCTGGATTCTATGGATTATATTTCCTTTTCAAGAAAAATGCGAAGACGCCGACCCGCATTATTGGTGCAATTGTTTCGGTAGCAGGATTTGTGTTAACATATCTCCAATACCAAAGCTTCCCCGAACAAAATCTTATTGAACCCGAAACATTTCAGCAGTTCAATCCAATATTCATTGTAGTTTTAACCCCAGTCGTTGTTGGCTTTTTTGGATACTTGCGAAAGAAAGGCAAAGAACCCTCGACCCCGCGAAAGATAGGTATAGGGATGCTTTTAGCAGCAGTTGCTTTCGCAGTGATGATATTCGGCTCGATTGGATTGCCGTCGCCAGCGGAACTTGCAGGATTGCCCTCCCCCGTTAGAGTTTCCCCCTATTGGTTAATTTTGGCATATTTCATTCTGACGGTTGCCGAGCTGTTTTTGAGTCCGATGGGCTTATCGTTTGTCTCCAAAGTTGCTCCGCCGCGCTACCAAGGGCTAATGCAAGGCGGATGGCTTGGGGCGACCGCAATCGGGAATCAGCTTCTATTCGTTGGCTCCACGATGTGGGCGCGAGTCGAGGTTTGGCAGGTCTGGTTAATCTTCGTCATCTGCTGTTTGATTTCAGCAACGTTCATCTTTTCGATAATGAAGCGGTTAGAGCGAGCCACAGGAAACGCCACAAAGTAATTAAAATAACACGCAGAGGAATAAATTTAATTCGTTTCAAACCCTTGCTCGCAGTAAGCAAGGGTTTAGTTTTCCTGCGGAAAATAACTGAAACTATTTGTATGTAGTCATAATGCAAATGATTTAGTAAATTTGTGAGTTAAAATAGATATTTTTTTCCAATGAAAGAACAAATCAGTATTAAAATTAAAACCAACCAATTAACATTTGAAAGTTTTGATAATGATGAAAATTTTCAAGATATTGATAGTTTCAATAAAGAAAATCTATTGCAAATAATCAAGGGAATTTCGGAATTAAGCGATTTACACAAAATAAAGAAACAAGTTATCAAGCTCGAAAATTGGTTATTGAACCAAAAAGAGAATATTTTTGAAGAAATAGGTAATGAAGAACTAAACGAAGCAATTTCTTTTCGGAAAGACACTTTAATATCTGAACTTGAACAGATATTAAAATCACAAACTTTTGAGCGCGCTAAATACTATTTAAAAAGATTAGAGAATAGCTTGCAAATTGTCAGAACAGGGAAGATAAACGACCTCAATTTAGCTCGTTGGAAGGAATACGAAAATATTATCACCGATAGCCTTTGGATTTTAGAAAAGAGAGATACGTCGGGGGCTCATCTTGGATGGTATTGGGGAAATTTTGTTCCCCAAATTCCTCATCAAATGATGCTTAGATATACCAAAAAAGGTGACTGGATATTTGACCCCTTCGTTGGTAGTGGCACAACCTTAATTGAATGCAAAAGGCTTGGAAGAAATGGAATTGGAATAGAGTTGAACCCAGAAGTAGCACAAAAAGCAAAAGAACTGATTGATTTGGAGCCAAACAAATACAATGTTATCACGGATGTTATTGTTGGCGATTCTCGAACATTTAATTTTGATACATTATTCGAAAACTACCGAATTAATGAAGTTCAGCTAATAATTATGCATCCACCATACCACGACATTATTAAATTTTCAAACGATGGAAGAGATTTATCCAATGCAAAAAATATTGGTGAATTCTTAAAAATGTTTGGTGAAGTAGTTGAAAACACAACACAATACCTTGAGAAAGATAGATTTCTCGTCTTAGTTATAGGTGATAAATATTCCAAAGGAGAATGGATTCCACTTGGATTTTATTGTATGGAGGAAGTGTTAAAAAGGGGTTATTTATTAAAAAGTATAATCGTAAAAAATTTTGAAGATACAAGAGGGTAAAGGGAGCAAAAAGAACTGTGGAGGTACAGAGCATTAGTTGGTGGATTTTACATTTTAAACATGAATACATTTTTTTTATTTCAAAAAAAGTAAAAACGTAAATTTATGCCATTATTGAGCCCCAAAGAAGTCATAAACATTAAACTTAACTGCTTACCCCAGAAACAATTGAAGGTACTTGCCTCAAAATTGGGTATTTCTAATAAAGGCTCTTCATCAGCTATTATTAAGAAGATTTTAGAGGAAAATCCGAACGAATTAATTATCAATGAGTTTATAAAACAAGAATATGAGAAGAAAATTCAAGGCAGGAGAAAGTTAATTTCTGACCAAGAATTGAAGAAGGAACTGATGAAAGTTAAAACATTTTCCTGGGGTGTGGTTCAAGGACAGTTAGACCAGAAAATTCAATCTGAATATGTAAGGAAAATTGTCCGATACGAAGACTTACTAAGTAACGTGAAAGCAAAGCTTCACGATGATGTAACAAATTATGTGATTTGTACTTGGTTCAACCATTGGACAACTGTATTGATTGAAGAGCATATAAGCACACATCCAAAAGTCATTCCAACAATAAAAAATATAAAGGGAATTGCTATTTTCTTTGATGGGCAACCATTCGATTTAAAAATAACTTATATCCCCCAAGGATATAATCCAAATGATGCAATCAATAATCCTACTGGCTTAGCAATCTGGATGTACGAAAATCAAGGTTCCCAAAGATTTGGCACAGATAATAGATTATTTATTGTATTGCTGGACAAGGAATTTCCTGAAAGAAGCTGGGAATTGAAAAGAAATTTTGAGCTGATTTTTAAAAAAATTGATAATTTCTTCCATAAAGAAAATGTTTCTGAAAAAGATGGAAATTGCTTTCAATTTCAAGAGAAAAACTTTTACTGCTGTTACAAAGGTTTTAATAATTAATAGATGAAATATCTGCTTACTTATTAAGACATTTTAAAACTTTCTCTAAATTTTAAAATTTTATTTTGCTGTTATTTTTTTTCTTCTTAATTTTGTAACTCTTTATTTTATTGAGTGAAAAAATGAATTATACCGGACCAAAAGTAAAGTTATCGAGGAAACTCGGGCTTAATCTGACACCGAAAGCTCAAAAGTATACTGCAAAGAAGCCGTATCCGCCGGGAGCCCACGGCAAGTTGAAAAGGCGCGGGAAAATGTCCGACTACGCTCGCCAGCTGCTCGAAAAGCAGAAACTCCGCTTCCAGTACAATGTTTCGGAACGGCAAATGGTGAATTACTTCAAAAAAGCTTCTCGGTTTACAGGAAACACTGGCGATATTCTCTTGCAGTTGCTTGAATCGCGCCTCGATGCTCTTGTTTATCGAGCTGGTTTCGCTCCAACAATTTACGCAGCACGGCAGTTGGTTACTCACGGTCATATCCTTGTGAACGGTAAAAGAGTGAATGTCCCATCTTACAATGTTCGACCCAATTCAGTTGTCAGCGTTAAAGAATCCAGCCGAAAAATACCGATGATTATGGATTCACTCCGTTTGGTTCAACCACCTCCGTACATCGACCTTGTTAAGGCTGATTTTACATTCAAATTTTTATATGTTCCGCCAAAGGAAGAAATCCCAGTTCAAGTTGAACTTCCGCAGGTCGTCGAATTCTATGCGAGGTAGGTTGTGCTTTTTATTGGTCTAAACATTTTACGATTTATATATTCTAAAAAAGTCATTATTGAATTTAATTAATTGGGTTAGAGATGGAAATAGAAAATATTGGCAAAATAACACGTTCGGCGAAAGAGAGCGAAGTTGAAAAGAAGTGGTGGGTTATAGACGCCACGGGGAAAACGCTCGGGCGATTGGCAAGCCAGATTGCCAAAATAATTAGAGGAAAGCACAAACCCTATTTCACACCGCACATTGATTGTGGCGATTTTGTCATCGTTATAAATGCCGAAAAAGTTCAAGTCGAAGGGAAGCGAGTCGAAAAGAAAGAATATTTCCATTACACTGGTTACCCCGGGGGTGCAATTTTTCGCAAATTCAAAGATTTAATAAAAACGAAACCAGAATTTGTTATTAGGCATGCAGTTTGGGGAATGCTTCCAAAGAATCGACTGGGAAGAAGATTAATCAAGAAATTGAAAGTATATAAAGGCGATTACCATCCGCATTCTGCTCAGAAACCCGAAAAGCTTGAGTTACCCTATTCCTAAAAATTAATGGAGTAAAGAAATGAAAGAAGCTTTGGCTACAGGAAGAAGGAAAACATCGGTTGCACAGGTTCGATTATTGCCCGGAACAGGCAAAATTATCGTCAATGGGCGACCATTCGAAGATTATTTCCCAATTGAAACTCACCGACAGGAAATAATCAAACCTTTACAAGTAACCAACACACTTGGCAAGTTCGATGTCGTTGTTCGAACCTCCGGCGGCGGAATAAGTGGACAGGCTGGAGCAACTAAGCTCGGAATAGCACGAGCCCTTGTGGAGTTCGAAGAGTCGTTCAAACCAACGCTGAAAGAGTTCGGTCTGCTCACACGCGATCCACGAATGGTCGAACGAAAGAAATACGGACAAAAGAAAGCACGTAAAAGATTTCAATTTTCTAAGAGATAAAATTTTAATCTACCATGTTTCGGGATTGCTTGTGTGTGGGAGGTTCTCCCTCCTGAGCAAGCAAGATGAACGAAACAGATGTTTAACACAAAGGAGTATTTATGGAACATTATGTAACAATTGAACAGCTACTCGAAAGTGGAGCCCATTTCGGGCATCTTACCCGTCGATGGAATCCCAAAATGGAAAAATTCATTTTTACCGAAAAAAATGGGATTCACATTATCGACTTGCGAAAAACCCAGATTTTGATTGATTACGCTCGCCAAGCAGCTTTTAACATCGCTTCCCAAGGGAAGCATTTTTTGTTTGTTGGAACCAAACCACAGGCAAAAGAAATAATTGCGCGCGAAGCACAACGATGCCAGTCGTTCTATGTTACTGAACGCTGGTTAGGCGGTATGCTCACCAATTTCACAACAATTCGCAAAAGCATTAAGCGATTGAACACCATCGACAAAATGGAAGTAGATGGAACATTCGACAAATTGACCAAGAAAGAACGACTGCTCTTGGTTCGCGAGCGTGAACGCCTACGCAAAGTTTTTGGTGGCATCGAAGACATGATTACTATCCCTTCGGGGCTTTACATTGTTGACATTAAGAAAGAACACATAGCAGTCAAGGAAGCCCGAATTCTCGGAATACCAATAATTGCAATTGTCGATACAAATTGTGACCCCGAACTTGTGGATTATCCTATTCCTGCAAACGATGATTCCAAAATGACAATAGAACTGATTACCAAGGTTATAGCCGATGCTATTATCGAAGGGAAGATGGTTTATGCCGAGAAGAGTCGTGAATATGCTGCACAGCCCAAGATTACCGAAGTCGAGGAGGCAATACCCGAGGCTCCACCAGTTCGCTCCAAGCTTCGACCAAGAAAATCCAAGCGTGCAGAAGTCGGGGTTGGAACAGGCGGAAACGTTCCCAAAGTTGAATCTCTCGATGAAGGCGAAAGCACAACAACTTCTTGATTTACCTACAAAGAAATTATTGTTCAAAATATAAATAAAAAGGAAAAAGAAATGGCAGAAATTACAACAAAAATGGTTGTAGAATTACGCGAAAAGACGGGCGCTGGAATGGGCGATTGCAAAAATGCGCTTGTCGAAGCCAATGGCGACTTTCAGCTGGCAATTGAAATTTTACGGAAAAAAGGTGCAGCTTCGGCAGAAAAGCGGGCAACACGAGAAGCCAAAGAAGGCATCGTCGAGGCAAAAACCTCTGCCGATGGCAAGACTGGCGTGATTGTTGAAATTAATTGCGAAACAGATTTCGTTGCTCGCAACGAAAATTTTGTGAATTATGCTTCGAAAGTAGCCGAAGTTTTGCTCAACAACAACGTTTCAACTGTTGATGACCTTTTGAAATGCAAAGTCGACGGCGAAACTGTTCAGGATTTGCACAACGAAATTCTTGCAAAGTTTCAGGAAAACATTCGTATTCGCCGTTTCACAAGGGTCGAAACCTCGGGCTATATCGCTTATTATGTTCACGCTGGGAGCAAACTTGGGGTTCTGGTTGTTTATGAATTCGACAAGCCAGTGGACTTGAACGACGATGCAAAATCGTTGCTTCGTGATATTGCAATGCAAGTTGCTGCAATGAATCCTATGTTCATCGACCGTGAGTCTATTCCACAAGATGTTATACAAAAAGAAATAGAAATATATAAAGAAGCTGCAATTAACGAAGGCAAGAAACCGGAAGTTGCCGAAAAGATTGCACAAGGCAAATTAACCAAGTTCTTTACAGAACAATGCTTGATGGAACAAACATTCATAAAAGATGGAAGTCTTTCCGTTGGCAATGTTGTGAAAAAAGTCGAAGACTTGCTTGGTTGTAAGGTTAAAATTTCTAAATTTGTAAGGTATTTCCTTGGGGAAATTGAATAAAATTTATGGAAGTTGAGCCGAAGTATAGGCGAATACTTTTGAAACTAAGTGGCGAAGCTCTAATGGGCGAGGGCAGTTTTGGGATTGACCCCTCTGCCCTTAAATTTTTTGCAAACGAAGTAAAAGAAATCCACGACCTTGGTGTTCAAGTTGGAATTGTAATTGGAGGCGGGAATATTTTTCGAGGTCTGCAATCCGCTGCAAAAGGAATCGACCCCGTTTCGGGCGATTATATGGGGATGCTTGCCACTATCATCAATTGCCTTGCTTTCCAATGTGCCCTCGAAGACCTTGGAATCGAAACCCGACTTCAAACTGCAATAACAATGACCAGCGTCGCCGAGCCTTACATTCGCCGAAAAGCTATCCGACATCTGGAAAAAGGTAGAATTGTTTTGTTCGGTGGTGGAACTGGCTTGCCAAACTTCACTACCGATACTACTGCTGTTCTTCGAGCAATCGATATTGGCGCCGATTTGATTGTGAAAGGCACAAAGGTCGACGGAATTTTCGATTCCGACCCGATGCAAAACCCCGAAGCTCGGCTTTTGAAACTTCTTACTTACAACGACGCAATTATTCATAATCTTCGGATTATGGACCAAACTGCGTTCACTTTGTGTCGAGACCACAATATCCCAATTGTAGTTTTGAACATAAATAAAAAAGGGAATCTCCTTCGTCTTTTGAAAGGGGAAACTGTTGGTTCTCTCGTAACTAATTAGAAACAAATAAAGAGGGCTACGATGGAACTCGAAGAAATTATTTCTAAGACCAAAGAACAAATGACCAAGTCTTTGGAATTCTTTAAACAGCAAATCGCAAAAGTTCGGACCGGCAGAGCAAATGCCTCGATTTTGGACAATATCAAAGTCGATTATTATGGCTCTCCCACACCAATAACCCAAATTGCAACGATAAATGTTCCCGACGCCAAGACCATTGTTGTCCAGCCTTGGGACCCGTCGACACTGGGCGCAATCGAAAAAGCAATCAAGCAATCCGACCTTGGTTTCAACCCTATGAATGACGGCAGAATTTTGCGAATCCCAGTTCCACCATTGACCGAAGAACGCAGGAAAGAAATCGTCAAGTTTTGCAAAAAACTGACTGAGGACGCAAAAATTGCCATTCGCAACATTCGCCGCGACCAGATTGAACTTATTCGTAAAGCCGAAAAAGAAAAGCAACTTACCGAAGATGATAAAAAACTTGGTGAAGAAAAAATTCAAAAAGTAACCGACGAGTTTATAAAGAAAATCGACGAAATATTTTCGGCAAAAGAAAAGGAAATTATGGAACAGTAAATCTGCAAAATTTCTAATAGCAAAAGCCCGTCGGGTTTTCCGACGGGCTTTTTTGCTTCGTTATTTCTTCAAAATGAACTGCTTTATTTCTCGGTAGCTTTGGCTGTGCATTGTTACAAAATACATTCCGCTGGACAAGTCGCTTACATCCACCCGCACTGTGTAGTCACCAGCCTTCATTTCGCCTGTCGCTACTCGGCGGACAACTT